>Ga0190304_1000101_pt1 | contig 37547 bp, 45 predicted proteins | sample 48700712_MG_FD_161670 | JGI IMG/M metagenome (GOLD analysis project Ga0190304, IMG submission 161670) | Hydrothermal vent sediment bacterial communities from Southern Trench, Guaymas Basin, Mexico - 4870-07-1--2_MG | ecosystem: Environmental > Aquatic > Marine > Hydrothermal vents > Sediment ...
ACTTCTTTAGCTATTAACTATTAATCAAGCATAAGGAGTGTGGAAGCCGCCCTCGCCGCTGCACTACTGCCCTGAGCAACAGCAAGTGCGATATCCTTCGGACCTGCCACTGCACCCGCTATGAATATACCCTGCTGTTCCGTATCTACCGGCGCTACTCTGGAATGCAACTCCCTGAATAGCCCATCTTCTGTAGTAAGCGGGAGCTTCAGCATCTCCGATAACCTCTCAATATCTTCGCCTGGCACACTACCAGTTCCGAGAACCACCATCTCAACCTCTATAGTCCTCACTATACCCTTCAACGTATCCTCTACTCTTATCTCCAGATTGCCTTTCTCATTCTCTATCACCTCCGCAGGTCTACCGCGAATAAATCGGATACCAAGCTCCCGCGCACGTGTATAAAACGCTTCATAACCCCTGAAAGCTGCTCTTATATCTATATAAAATATATAGCATCTCACATCCGGGCGCTTCTCCTTCAACAGTATCGCATTCTTTATGTTCTCCATGCAGCATACACCACCAGAGCAATACGGATTCTTGTTTATATCCCGTGACCCAACGCAATTGATGAACCCCACACGCATTGGCTCTCTGCAGTCTGAGGGTCTGATGAGATTCCCCTCAGTTGGACCATCGGGAGCGATAAGTCGCTCAAACTCCATCGTTGTGATCACATCGTCTAATAGCCCATATCCATAATCGTGCCCTGGTTCGGGGTCGTAAGTTGCAGACCCGACTGCCACAATTATAGCGCCCGCTTTCAGCTTACTCTTGCTATTATGCTTATGCCCCTCCTGCGTGAAATCTATCGCATTATATTCGCATGCATTCATACATATACTGCAGTCCTTATCCTTACCCTTACCTTCGCTTCGCAGACAAGTCTCAATATCTATGACTGCACATGAGGGGATAGCGTGGGCATAGGGGATGTAAATAGCCTTCAGTGTGCCAAAGCCCTCGTTAAAACGGTTCGGCTGCTCCGCAGGGCATACCTCTGTACACCGCTGGCAACCTGTGCACTTATTCGTATCCACATAGCGTGGCTTGTGCTCTATTGTGAGTTCAAAATCGCCTACCGAACCCTTAACAGCCAAAATCTCCACGTACGTAATGAGCTCCACATTCTCTTTGGCTACGAGCGCCCGCATCTTCGGCTCCAGTATGGCGATAGCATTCTCATTCGTGGAAAATATCCTGCTGAGACGTGCCATTCGCCCACCTATCACCGGCTCTTTCTCCAATAGATATACATGGAACCCCATATCGCTGAGCTCGTTCGCTGCCTCTATACCCGCGATACCACCTCCTATGACCACTACACTCCTTTTATTCATTTATCTCTCTCATTCCTTCCCATAAGAGGACCCAGCGCTCTTATCTCGGCTGTGAAGTCACGCATAACCGATGCAAATCTCTCGCCCTCGGCAGCGGACATCCATTCCAGACGGAGACGTTCTGGTTCTATTCCCAGATACTCCATTGCCCTCTTTACGTTCTCTACCCTCCGCTCGGCATTCAGGTTGCCCGATATGTAGTGACATTCCCCCGGATGGCAACCAGTGATAATAACACCGTCGGCACCGTATTTGAAAGCATCGAAGATGAATTCAGGTTCTACCCGTCCTGAGCACATCACACGCAGTATGCGCACATTTGGCGGGTACCGAAAGCGCGATACACCTGCGAGGTCTGCAGCTGCATAGGAGCACCAATTACAGCAGAAAGCCACGATCCTGGGCTCAAACATCTCACTTTAAATCAGTTCTAAATCCTTTAATTTCTTCAATAAAACATCCACCGACCTCTTGCAGTCCTCAACTGTCTTCCCACCTGTTATAACCAGTCGTCCCGAGCTGAATATCAGTATAGCACTTTTCGGCTCCTCTATACGATATACCAGTCCAGGGAATACCTCGGGCTCGTATTCCATACCCTCAAGTTCTAAACCCACAACAATAGCACCAAGATTAAGTTCTTTTCCAAGATTGGCGGAAGCAACGATGTTCTGTACTCTGAACTCCGGATGTTCTGCCACTTCTATTCCTATACGCCTGAGGTCTGCGGCAAGTATGTCCATCACTTTACGCACACCTTCCTCGGTCTTCGAGCCGGTACAAACCACTTTTCCCGAACGGAAGATAAGGAAAGCAGCTTTCGGGTTGTGTGTCCTATACACCAGCCCGGGGAATTTCTTCTTCGTGAATACCGCATTCTCTAACTTTGATTCTATGTATTTCAGATCTAACTCATCAGCAATCCTTGCATTCGCCACAACATTCTCTACTTTTATATCTACCTCCATCATCCCCCCTGATCTCCAATTATATAAATATGATAAAACTAATGTTGTGATATAAAAAGCAAGATATATAAATAATAAGCAAGAACGATAAATTCGGTGCAAATAGGGTAATAGGGTAGGTAAGGGTAGAGATGAAGAAGAGAATAAAGAAGATAAGGGGTACAAGAACCTGTGGTGGTGGCTCACACAAGAAGAGGCGAGGTAAAGGAAGTAAGGGTGGTTCAGGTAATGCGGGCGCTTATGCGCATCATTTCGTACGTTCCTTGAAGCTGGGCATGAAAAAAGGGAAACAGGGTTTTGGTTCTGGTTCTGCACGCCATTCCAAGACTTACGATGCAATAATGAACGTGGGTGAACTGGATGAAAAGCTGCCGGAGCTGATAAAAGCCGGTAAAGCAGAAGAACGAGGTGATGCTGTTTTCCTCGATGCTACACAACTCGGAATAAGGAAGATACTGGGCAGGGGAGAATTGAGAGGAAAGCCAAAGCTGATAGTGAGAGTGAATGAGATATCAGGCATAGCAAAGGAGAAGATAGAGGAAGCGGGTGGCAGGATTGAAATGCCAATTGAGGAGTAAATGAATAAAGTGAGTAAGTGAGTAAGTAAATGAACTTAAGAGAGATACTGACACCGATTCTGAATAGATTCCCGATGGTTGAGCGCCCGAGTTGGCATGTCCATTTCAAGACCAAGCTGGGATGGACTCTGGGCATACTCATACTCTATTTTGCACTTGGTAATGTGCCCCTTTTTGGGCTCGATACGACTCCCGGGTCATCATTGGACCTTTTTGGACGATGGCGCGCTATATTCGCAGGTGAGCGATTCTCACTGACTGCACTGGGTATAATGCCGATTGTCGATGCGTCAATCATTCTACAGCTACTCGTAGGCGCCGGGATACTTAAACTGGACTTGAGTAACTCCAGCGACCAGGCATTCTACCAGAATATCCAGAAGATTCTCGTTGTGGTATTCGCAATCTTCATGAGTCTGGTCTATGTACTGGGCTTCTATAAGCCTGATGCAGGGATAGCCTCAAAACTCGGTGTATCTCTTCAAATTGTCTCTATACTGTTGTTCATTCAGGTATTTCTCGGTGGGATGCTCATATATTTCATGGATGAGGTGGTATCGAAGTGGGGTATAGGGTCCGGTGTCTCGCTCTTCATCCTCGCCGGCGTATCGCAGCAGATAATTACCGGGCTCGTTAATTGGCAACCCGACCAGTATGGGCTGCCAGTTGGTGTGATTCCCAGGTGGTTCCAGTTACTCTGGCCCGGCTCGCCACTGCATGTGGAAGTGTATGAGATACTTGAAGGAGGTGTTACATTCCTATTTCAACATCACCTGATCGCCCTCATATCCACTATCGCGGTGTTCTTCATTGTTGTCTATCTCGAGAGCACGCGCCTGGAGATACCGCTGGCACATTCGATGGCGCGAGGAGCCCGTGGTAGGTTCCCTATCAAGCTGTTATATGCAAGCGTACTACCAATGATCCTCGTAAGAGCGCTGCAAATGAGTATTCAGGGTTTCGGGCGAGCACTCTGGATGCATGGGATTACTGTATTCGGTACGTATAATGAATGGGGCAATGCGGTATCTGGTTTGATGTATTATCTGAGTCCGATTTATGGACCCTGGGATTGGTTCCCCACTCTCATGTCAACACCACATGCGGGCTGGCAAATAGCCCTGCGCCTTGGTATTGACCTGGTTTTTATGATAGCAGGGGGTGCGATATTTGCACTGTTCTGGATAAATACCACAGGTATGGGTGCTAAAGATGTTGCACAGCAGATACATCGCTCTGGGTTGCAAATACCCGGGCATCGCAGGAATCCCGCAACGATAGAGCGAATGATGGAGGGTTATATACCACGAATAGCGATAATGGGTGGTGCACTTCTTGGTGGACTGTGTGTGCTGGCAAATATATTTGGTACACTTGGTCAAGCTTCCGGCACCGGGTTATTACTGGCTGTGAGTATTGCTTATAACCTTTATGAACAAGTGGCATCGGAGCAGATGATGGAGATGTACCCGGCGATACGAAGGTTCTTTGGTGAGGAATGAAGAAACTGCAATTATTCTATGACAGCAGGAGCAGAGGTGTGGTGTCAGAAGTGATGGAAGCGCTTGAAGCTGTATTCATGATAGAACCAAGAGGTGAGGCGATTGTAAAGGATGCTGACAGGGATGCTTATGATAGGAACAGGATGCAATACAACGCCTCGATTCTACTCAATTCTATCACCGCCACTTGGAGGGCCAAGGCTACGACTGAGACTAAGACTGCCAGTTCTTTCTATTTGTGGATAGTGAGCGAAGACATATTTGTACGTGGCATGAATTTTGTATTTGGGGTTGCAAAGCCGGGTAAAGGTGCGGTTCTCTCTACATGCAGGCTTGATTCACTCAATATGATAAAGAAGGAAGCGATACACGAGATGGGGCACGTATTCGGGCTGCAGCACTGCTCCAATAAATGTGTGATGCAATTCTCAAATTCGGTATATGAAGCGAAGAAGAAGCCAGCAGAACTCTGTGATAAATGCAAACACATGCTTAACTTGCTTTGGACTCGAGACTGTCCTTAGTCCTTAAATCACATGATTTGCATAATTAGAGCGATATAGAGAGATATAAGGCATCCGTGCTGTTGGTGGAGAATAGAAAATAGAATAAAGAATACAAGAGCAAGAGGATACTCAGGTGAATAATAAATTATCAAAAAAGGGCACTTATGGTGCCCTATCGCGGAATAAGGAAACGAAGGGTGTGGAGACATTACTTGGCGACCCCAAAAGAGCCATTATCAAACTGTCATTACCCATGATCGCGGCTATGTCCGTACAAACAATCTACAATCTTGTTGATGCGATTTGGGTTTCGGGTCTTGGTGCTGATGCACTCGCGGCAATTGGTTTCGTCTATCCCTTCTTCTTCCTCGCTATGGGGCTCTCTAATGGGTTGGGTGTAGGTGCAGGGTCTGCCATATCCCGCAGGATTGGTGCTCGTGATAAGCCGGGTGCAGACAATGTAGCAGTTCATGCAATCGTTATAATGCTGTTATTCGCAGTTGTCTTTACCATACCGTTTTTCGTTCTTGCTCACGATATATTCGCTCTGATAGGCGCGGGTAAGACCGCGGGTATGGCTGTAGCTTATGGCAGGGTTATCTTTGCAGGTAGTATTCTCATATTTTTCACTAACATCGCGAATTCAATACTACGGAGTGAAGGAGATGCCAGGCGAGCCATGTATGCCATAGCACTGGGTGCTGGTCTTAATATCATATTGGACCCGATTTTTATCTACTACTTTGGTCTCGGTGTTGCAGGCGCTGCATGGGCTACGCTCATATCCTTGGCTGTTTCATCCATTATCATGTTAAACTGGTTTCTGTTCAAAAAAGATACCTACGTATCGTTCTCATTCAGCGAGTTCAAATGGAGTAAGGACATTGTTATGGACATCTTCAGAGTTGGTCTGCCATCTTCAGTGATGATGCTTTCCATGTCTTTCATGATGTTGATAATGAACGCTATAATAGTAATGGTGGATAACACCGACGGCGTGGCAATCTACTCCACCGGATGGCGTGTGGTGAGCATAGCAGTCCTGCCGACGATGGGTATCGCTACTGCTCTTGTCCCGGTAAGTGGAGCTGCTTTTGGTGCACGCTCATTTGAGAAGGTAAGTATTGCTCATCTCTATGCAGTGAAGCTCGGGTTTTTGATGGAGACAGTTATAGCGGTGGCAACCTTCATTTTCGCACCTCAGATAGCTGCGGTATTTACACACGCTGAGGAGGCGGCACGTATCGCACCTGGTTTGACGACTTTCCTCAGGATTATCAGTTTTTACCACCCAACCATATCATTTGGCATGCTATCTTCTTCGCTTTTTCAAGGGACAGGGAAAGGGATAAACGCACTGATTGTCACGATTTTGCGAACACTTATACTGACTCCTCTATTTACAGTAGTATTTGGTTTCAGCCTTGGATTGGGCTTGGTGGGAATCTGGTGGGGGCTGGTTGCAGCGAACATCGCTGGTGTAGCAGTAGCATTCTCATGGGCTCGGCTGTATATACGGAAGCTGATGAAAACGGCGATGCATTAAAATTAAAATAAATAAAATAAAAAATATTTGCTCATTCCCGCTTTTCTTCGTCATATCATATTTATAATTACGCAAAAAGTTTATTATATGAGGAAAGAGGCGAGAAGATGAGATTGAGAATTGTGTATGATAATGAAGCGAAGGAGGGTTTAGAGCGTGATTGGGGCTTTTCATGTCTGATAGAATCTGCAGATAGAAAGCTTCTGTTCGATACCGGCGCTTCAGAAGCGATACTATCGCGTAACATGGAGAAGCTGGGAATACAGAGAGAGGAGATTGAGATTATTGCGCTCTCACATGAACATTGGGACCATATTGGTGGTCTGAGTGCGGTATTGCATCCCGATGCGATGGTGTACCTGCCTGCTTCTTTCACAGCGGCAACGAAGAAGAGGATTAAACGAAACGCAGCAGGCATAATTGAAGTATCTGGACCCGCGGACATCATTCCCGGCGTTCATACAACAGGAGAGCTTGGTGTTGAAATAAAGGAACAGTCACTGGTTCTTGATACAGGAGTGGGCGAGCTGGTTTTAACAGGCTGTGCACATCCGGGTCTGGACGTTATTATGGATTCTGCACACCAATTCGGTAAGTTAGGAGGAGTGATGGGCGGTTTTCATGGTTTTGACCATCTCGAGATTCTGAGCGGGCTGGAGATTATCATACCATGCCATTGCACCACACATAAGAGAGAGATAATGGATATGTATCCCGAAGAGGCGAAGAAGTGCGAAGCTGGTAAGATGATAGAGATTTAGTTTTTGTTCTTAGTTTAATTCAACCAACCAGCCAGCCAGTCAGTCAGCCGCCAATCTATTCTTGCCCCGCAGGAACACCGTTGGTATCCCTTCCTGATGCAATCTGCGTCTCAATTCCGCATCGTTTGTGAGAACCGCGGCATCCTGCATCTTCGCCACCCTTATGATCTCGCTATCCGTATCACTATCCATACTCCTATCCTTTCGCTCTATGAACACCCTGCTCCCGCTATTCGCAAGATGTCGGAGCACCAGTTGATGACCGATCTGAGCAGCCTTCTTCGTCCTCCCTTTTCCTTCGCTCTTGCTCAGTGCCTCCAGCTCCTTTATTACCGCTTCTGGTATGATTATCTCCAGATAGCCCATATCTTTAAGTTCCTCATAGATATCAATCCTGAACGTTCCCGGAATGAGTAGCGCATTTGTATCCACTATCACCCTCTTCTTATGCACTTCTTATATTCACTCACCCTTGAATTCCGGCTTCCGTTTCTCTAAGAACGCTTGCATCCCCTCCTTCGCATCACCGCTCGCAACTGCGGAACCGAAACATTCCGCTTCATAACTCAATGCCCGCTCCAGGCTCATCTCCAGCCCGTTATTCACTGCGAGCTTCAATATTCCGAGAGTGAGCGCGCTCTTCGTCTTCAACTCCTTAACCAGAGCGTCAACAGCAGCGTCAAGCTCTCTTGCAGGCACAATTCTGTTCACAAGTCCCAATCGCAGCGCCTCCTCTGCTTCTATCTGCTCGCCAGTCATGAGCATCTCTATCGCTTTTGGCTTGCCTATCAACCGTGTCAGACGTTGTGTACCACCACCACCCGGTATAATTCCCAGATTCACCTCCGGCTGCCCGAATACTGAGTTATCTGATGCTATTCGGAAGTCACATGCCATTGCAAGCTCCAGACCTCCACCCAGACAGAACCCATTTATGCGTGCTATTATCGGCTTCCTGAGTCGTTCCATGTAGTTCGTGATGTTCTGAAACCACAATGACCAGTCTCTTGCTTCAATGTGGTTCTTATCTTTCATCTCCTTAACGTCCGCACCTGCACAGAAGGCTCTGTTGCCCGCACCGGTTATTACAATTGCCCGTACCGTGACATCAGATTCTGCATCCTCCAGTGCAGCCCTTAACTTCTCCAATAATGCGGTATTCAATGAATTAAGAGCTTTCTCACGATTCAGCGTTATCGTCGCCACGCCCTCACGCCTGGTGTATAACACCTCTTCTCCCATCTTCACATCGTACTCTTTATGCCCAACAGTTTCCTTATCACAGCCGTTAAAGGGAGTGAACACACCATATACCATAGCAGCCAGTAAGGTATTCTGAATGTAAAGATATGTATAAAGAAATGAGTGAGGTTCTTTGTGCCTATAAGGGGGAAGATCACCACTTCACTCGGAGCATAGTCCCACATCCAGAAAAATATCGGAAGAGTGATGATAATAATATAAGCCATCGGCTTGAATTGCTGCCGCATCAACTCACCGGAAAATCGCGCCTGCTCACTCATCACCTCTGCACGCTTCTTTTCTATTTGCTTTAACTTGTGCCTGTTGTTCTCTTGCTTTGCCGCTATGTACTCTTTCTGTAGCTCCTTTAACTGCTTTTGAAACTCCTTTGACTTCGCCATCAACTCCCAATTTGTTGTGTATTTCTGGATTATCGAGGTGTATATGCCAGTGAGAACTGCCAGAATTAATACGGTGATCAGGAAATTGCCGACGAAAGATGTGAGAGGGGCAAGAACTACATTCAAGATTGAGCTTATCTCTTTACGATACAGCATCGAGCCAAACATAACAAAGAGAGCGAGACCCATAACCGCTCCTTCTATAAGGCTCTTCAACAATTCCTTCTTCTTTCCCGCTTCGAGTACCATACTCTTATCTTCTTTTATCTCCAATATCCAATGAAGCTTTTAAGTAATTAATTCTTATTATGTGGTATAAGCTCCCGTAACACACTGGCAATTGTGCTGTGCATGACAAAATCACGCTTCAATCGCTCCTCTATTCGCCTTATTGCATATCTATCCTCTACAAACTCTATGTTATCATAAACGACCTCTCTCAATACGAGACCAAAAGGAGGCGCTGGTTCTATACTATCCTGTAACTGCAATTCCAGTAGCGCTTCTAACCAGCTCTCATCCCTATCGCCCCTGGCTACCATGCACAAAGCCGATACGATCTTCCTCACCATCTTGCGGAGAAAACCGTTCGCTTCCACATCAATAACGATAAAAGAACCGTTCCTCATGAGCTCTATTCGCTTTATCTCCCTGATATGTGATTCCGCTTCATGCCCCTGTGCGAAGTTATAGAAATTATGTCTGCCAATAAGTAGCTCTGATGCCTCCTTCATTCGCGATACATCCAGTTCTGGCTCAGAGAATAGGAAATACCGGTATTTTCGTGATTTTGCATCCCTGCGCGCATCGAATCCCGGATAGGGTCTTGCAATTGCATAGACCCAGATATCGTCCGGCAGCATGCTGTTTATCATACGAGGAGTCACTTCCTTAGCGGTATCAAAGGATATTACCTGCGCAAGAGCGTGAACACCTTTATCTGTTCTACCAGCAGCGGAGTATTTAGCTGATTGCCGTGATTCGAATCCAAATAGTCCAAGCCGTGTAAAAGCTCTGAAGAGCATCCCTTCTATCGTCGGCAGTTCCGGTTCAGGCTGAATCTGGAAACCGTGATAATTGGTTCCAAGATAACCTATCTTGAGTGCTATCCTCTCTCCTGACATCTCCTCCCTCATCCTGTTCCTGTATTAGGTAGAGATTACCGCGATATACCACTTCGTCATACTCTTTATGCCCCAGAACGCGTTCGATGTCACCGGTATGAAGCCCCTTTATCTTCTCTATATCCACAGAGGAGTAATTGGTTATGCCACGAGCAAATTCGATGTCACGAGAATCAATGATACTAACGGTGTCACCGGGCATGAAGACTCCTTCTACCCCGATGATGCCTGATGGTAACAGACTACTACCCTTAGCGACTAAAGCAGCTTTTGCTCCTTCGTCCACCTTTATTCTACCCCTTGGCGGCGATACAAACCGAATCCAGTGCTCTCTGTCATTCATCCTGTCGCTTTTACGCGGTAAGAACCGCGTTCCAACCGGTTCACCCTCTACAATGCGCAGCAGGATGTCCTCTTCAGCACCATTCGCAATGACAACAGGAATACCCGCATTCATTGCGAGCTTTGCCGCCTGTATTTTTGTCTTCATGCCTCCCACACTACTCGTCTTCGTCTTCTCACCGGTATCTGCAATTCGTTCAATCTCTGGTGTTATATCTCGCACAACCGGGATGAGCTCCGCTCTCTCACTCCTACGCGGGTCTCGAGTGAACAAGCCATCAGTATCAGTAAGGATAATAAGCAGGTCGGCTTCGAGGTTGCTTGCTACAAGGGCCGATAGGTTATCATTGTCCCCTACCTTAATCTCATCTACTGCCGTGGTATCATTCTCATTTACTATCGGGATCACACCCGATTTGAGCAATGTGAGTAAAGTGTTTCTCAGATTGAGATACCTCTGGCGACTGAGGAAATCGGCGTGTGTTAACAGAAGTTGCGCAATTGTCTGACCATAAGCAGAGAAATACCGGTCATAGGTGCTCATCAGAATGCTCTGTCCAACAGCAGCAGTAGCCTGTAAGAGCTTGATATCTCGGGGTCTCTGCTTCAGGTTTAATTTCCCTATGCCTGCACCGATCGCACCTGATGAGACCAGGATGACCTCTTTCCCCCGTCTCCTCAGTTCTACTATCTCTCGCGCAAGCTTCTTCACCTTATCAGGCGCAAGTCGGTGGTTATCATCCGTGAGGGTGCTTGTACCCACCTTTATTACAATCCGCTTTGCCTTTGCTACTGCTATATCCTCATCCATGCAATAAATCAATAAATAAATAAATCAGTTAAGAAGTTAAGATCGTATAACTTTTATTTCTCTGGTGCAAAATATATACCGAATGATGAGGAAACTTAAATTGTGTGTGTTAGCGTTACTCTTCATTGTAATCGTAAACCTCGCTGTAACCACATGTATGGGTATGAGCGATGAGAACAGTGAGGTGATACCACCGAATCCAACGGGTTTCATCGGCTCCTGGCATCCAGCACCGGAATGTGTGCAATGCCATGTCTCACTCCTCCCTGAGAGCAGATTGCGCTCAATGGTCAGCTCCTGTGTGTGTCATGGGAAAGAATACATGACCGGTGGAGCGATAGACAATGAAAAAATCAGAACCAGGGCACACGGCATACAAGCATGTATTGACTGTCATATAGGAACGGGAATAGCAAAAGCTGGGGAGATATCCGCTAATGAAATCCATCGTGTGCACATAAATGTGGATTGCGGGGGATGTCATGGAGCGGGTAAGAACTTGAGGATGCCAGAAAGTGGTGATTGCAACTCCTGCCATCAGGGTGGCGTTCATTTTATCCATGGTAACAGAACAGGGGAGTTATGCGTCGCCTGCCATGGCTCCTTTGGCATAAAATATAAGGGGGAGGGCTATCAGATGAAGGAGGGTGTGCCAGTAATAAAGAGCGAAGAAGAGAAGAGATATCCCACCATCTTAAATATGTTAAAAGCACTATTGAGGTTTATAGAGGGAGGAAGAGAGTAATGAGGTTGCCCAGCGTCAATGTCATCGTCACCATCGTCGTTGTGGTGGTTGTAGGTCTCGCTCTATACTCCATGGTGAGTATGGGGCAGGTACCGGTAATAAAAGTCCAGGCAGTGGTTACAGTGACCGATGACAGACCAGCGGTAAGAATAGTGGAGATGAAGCAGGAGAAGATGAACCCTTTACAGAGTCCAAAGGGTAATTCCGGTGTGTTTTTCCCGGCTGTTGAGGCTAAAGCGATAGTAAACAGAGCTAAGATGAGCTATTGGGCTGCCCAGAGCTATCATGGTAACGGTACCTATAATTTCACCATTGGGTTCCCCCGGGATGTCGTGCTGAAAAAAGGCGATAGGGTGATGATGATTGTACGTGTGGTGAATGAGAAGGGCAGAACATTGGCACAGGCTGAGAAGGAACAGGAGGTGAATTGACGGAGGATGGGGTATAACAGATGGATATAGGAGATGCACTCATAATTCTGGCTGCCGTTCTGCTTTTATTCGATCTGAGTTTGCTAATGCGGGCTGGCACGAGGAAGAGGTTTGAAGCTGCTTTTCTCGCTTCTTCGCTCGCATGCGTGCTGGTAGTCGCTGCATACTTCAGACTAACTATGGCTTTTATACATGATGCTTTCTGGCTGGAAGAGGTCTACACTTACAGCTCTTCGAGTCTCGCTCTACCTTACAAGATCGGTGATCCGTGGATAGGCAGTAGCGGGTCAATGCTCTTCATCGCTTTCATCTTCTCCATTTTGTATTTTATATATCGCATAAGAGTCTTGGGACGAGAGCGCAGGTTCAACATAGCTGCATCCAGAATACTGGACATCTTTCTCTTCTTTATCCTTGTTCTCACAATATTGAAGAGCCCTTTTGAGCTTCTACCCATGAACCCTCCCGATGGTGCAGGACTCAATCCACTGCTTCAAACGTTCTGGGTGCTCGTGCATCCCCCGGTAGTCTTTATTGGCTATGTATTAGTATTCTTCGCATGCGCTTTCATGCTTGCGGGGCTGGCAACAGGCGAGAGAGAAGGCGAAGAAGAGCTAAACAGCATTATTCTATATTCCGCGTGGCTGTTCCTTGCGTTTGGAATAGCACTTGGAGGGTGGTGGTCTTACGAAGTCCTCGGCTGGGGTGGCTATTGGGCATGGGACCCTGTGGAGACTGCCTCTTTAGTCCCCTGGCTTGCTCTTACTGCATACTTCCACCTGCCAGGAAAAAGTAAAGATATGATGAGAGAGCTCACACTTATGATTACCTTCTTCATGGTCATCTTTGCCACTGCACTTACCCGTGGCGGACTCTTAGAATCGGTTCATGCATTCGGGAAATCGCCTGTTGGACCCGCACTTTTGATATTCGCACTTGGAGTCGTCCTTTACTTCTTCTATCTCGCATTGAGGACAGGGACAGAGAGAGCCAGACCCATTTACAGTCCGGAAGTTGATATCTCGTCACTGAGTTCCATCTCTCTATTCGTGGCGTTCTGGTCGTTGATGTTCCTCATGATTATATGTTTCCTGGGTGACCTTGCACCGATAATAGGGGGTGCATTGGGTGGTGCACCAATGAGTACAACCCCGGAATTCTATAATAGATGGTGCTACCCTTTCACACTCGTATTCGTCGCTGCATTGATGGGCTGCAGTATGAGCATGAAGGTAAAGAGATTTATATGGTCAATCGCCTCAATAGCAGCGATTGGCGTGATTTTGGTACTGCTCCGTGTTCCAACGCCGAACTGGATGGCTAACTTTGGACTGCCTCTACTACTCGCCGCAGGATTTGCCATCGCTTATTATCTCGGATCCGCTCTGTGCACTAAGGGAGGGAGGCAATCTCCATATATATGGGGCAAGGCGCTAATCCATATCGCCATCATTATTATATTAATAGGCGTATTCGTCAGCTCCACCGCGCAGACAGAGAGCAGGGGCATAATTGTGAAGCCCAACTCGACTGTTGATATGCTCGGTGCGAAGATAACATTGGGTACTCCCACGATATATCCGGGCAGAGGGCATGTTTACGCCAGTACCGGGCATTTCTTTACCATGCCTGAATACTCGAGTCTGGCTCTTGACGTCTCTATCGTTGATGGCACTACTGTATACACTAACAAAAGTCTAAGGATGTATTATTATACAAACTATGGTATTCTGTCCAAACCACTGATCATCTCCACGTTGCGAGGCGACCTTTATATCTTTATGGAGCACACGAACTCCAGCTATAACTCGCTATTCTATGCGCTCATGGGAGAGAAGCGGCAGCCAGCAGATTTCAGGATAAAAGTGAAGCGGGTACCACTAATATGGCTTGTATGGTCTGGCGTGATATTGCTGGCGGCAGGTATGGTCATTCTGATATGCAATGAAGCGCATAAAAGCAGGTAGATAGAATGAAAAGAAAGAATACCCGGAGAAATTAAGTTAAGGATTAAGGATGTTTCTCCGGTGGGTGACACGCTTCGCAGGTCTCTTCCTTTACCGTCACATCATGCTCGTTGTGGCATGCTACACATTCGTGGTCTTCTAAATCCGGACTCCAGTATCCCTGGTAGAGAGCAACCTTATGTCCGGTGTGTGCAATCGTGGAGTGACATTTAAAGCATGAGATACCGGGGTCTGCAATCTCTGCTAATGGTTTATAATTGGTGCTATGACATCTCATACAATACTCATTCTTTGGAAGAGAAGCACTTGTGGGTGGCTCACTCTTCAGTTTCTCTGCCATTTCCGCTGTGGTCTCATCTAAACTCTTGCCCGCCTTCAGACCTTCGCTTATACCCTCGAGATGGTTGGTCATCTCTTTCATATACAGAAACATCTCTGGCTCCGTATTCTCATGGCATTTGTGACAGTCTACTCCCGCATGAGGCGAATCCTGGAATGAATCATAAAATGGTTGCATCTCATGACAGTTCTTGGCACAGCTTTCCGGTTTCGTCATCTCTTGCATCATTGTAGGTATCACTACCGCCGCACCAACAATAACAACAATGGTAACCAGAACAACCACCGAAATAATTATCTTTTCACCTTTCTCCATATCCTGCCCTCCTAACAGATATATCCTTCCACATTTCCATTACTCAGTATCTGATTCTCAGAAATGATATATAAATTTTTCGATTTTTTCCTACTCTTCTCCATCATATGTCTGGTCTGTTACCTCCTTAAAATCTCCTTTACCTCTTCCATCTTCGCTTCTGTCTTAAATCCTGTATCAGAGAAATGTGTCCTGCTCGCTCTAAAACCACTATCATTCAATCTCTCAATCAGGAAGTGGATAGAAGGCGGAGATATCTTCAAAGCCTTGCATATCTCGTGATAGTCATAATAGAATGGTATGTCCAGTTCACTCATGCATGTAGCGACGATTTTCTGCGCTTCTCGCTTCTTTCCCAGTTGTCTCATTCTTAACTCTTCATATACATGTTTGCAAAAGCTATTATCCTTTATCGGACTCAAATACAGGGGTCCTGCAATCCTGATTTTAGCACCACAGATCTCGCATCTCGTTCTCATATTCATATCCTGCAGTTCAGAGCAATGAATAGCATATCTGTTACCGCAGGAGAAGCAATGAAGAATGAAGCCAAGTCTCTTCATGCACTCATCTGCTCGCTTTGCACCTCTTTCCACTCTTGCTATGAGCCTCACGAAATGGCTCCACGAATAGCACAGCAGCGGCTGTATTGCCCTGTCATGTCTGCACAGGTCCCTCGTTACTCGCCCCAGCAGGATACGTGTTGCCATCTCCTTATGATATTCGGTATTCAGCGGTTTTGCGGCATACTTCCTCAAACCCCCGGTATGAGCGCCACATAAAGGCGCTGTATCTGTTGCAGTGACCATAATCAACTTCTTCACCGATTGTGATAGCGAATCGAGATAAGGGACTGGCGAGCCAAAAGGGTCTATATCTACGATATCATACCTGCACCTGTTGCGGTGCAGAAGCACATTTGCATCCTCGTTATATATACTCGTTCTTTCCTCTATCCCGTTCAGCTTCACATTGCGATTGATCACCTCGTAAGCCCCTCTACTCAGGTCATTTAGCACTACCTGCAGCCCGAGTTCATTCGCCACCCTGACACCGCGCACACCAGTGCCTGCAAGTGCATCCACATACACCATTGTGCTGGAGCTGGAGTTAGACTTAGACTTAGAATGATTAGTGAAAGCAGCTAATGCGGCTATATCTATATCCCGGCAGAGTTCCATTCTGGGATTATAAAAAAGTGCCCTCTTAGCTCGCTTCGGCACCAGTACTCTCGTGCTCCCCTCTACTCGTTCTATAAGCTTATAGCTCATACATTCCATTCTTACCTTATAAAAGAGACTTGCATACCAGATAAAGCGTAAATGAGGGATAGGGATAACAAATGAGTAGATTCTATGAGGTGAAGAAGCGGGATGGTGCAGCGAGAATAGGGCGGCTACTATTAAAAGGAAGGAGTAAGGAGATGCAAACGCCACTTTTACTCAATATAGAGTCGCTGAGCAGTGGCGGAGAAGAGAAGATGGAGGTGATAGGTGTAGAATCCCCGCTATTCACAGAGTTGAGCAAAGAAGAGACATGGAACGGTCCGCGCGGCACGGTCCTCCTGCCTGAGGTACATCCACTGCTCGCAAAGCTAAAAGAAGCATCTCCGCTATTCGTTGATTTCTTCGTACTCGCCTTCGCTTCTTCCATGCTCCACACGCCCGAGGATTTCGTTCGCGGGGTTATAGATGCACGGCGGGCGATATCACCAGATGTGGCGTTATGGGTGCCCGCGATAGCAACGGTGGAGAATGCCGCACTTCTTGCCTATATGGGTGTGGATATAATAGATGATACGAACGCGGTGATGGGGGGTTATGCGGGTATTTATCAACTGGAGGAATGCGAGTTAATAGTGAATGATATGGTGGATTTACCATGCACCTGCGCCGTTTGCTCTTCCCTGAGTATAGAAGAGTTGAGAGCGCGAAGTGTTAAGGAGCGAGCGGAACTGCTTGCAAAGCATAATAGACTGATATTAGAGCGGGAAGTGAAGAAGATAAGGGAATATATAAAGTTAGGCATCCTGCGCGAGTATGTTGAGATGCGCGTGAGGTCGTCCACGTTTTTAACAGCCGTATTACGATTTTTGGATGCCGAGAGTGAATATTTTGAAAGAAGGATACCTGTTGCCCGTAAACATGTCATGAAGGTGAACACAATGGAGTCGTTACGGCGAATAGAAGTGAAGAGATTTGCAAGTCGTGTTCTGGATAGATATAGACCACCCGCAAGTCGGGTACTGGTGATTCTACCATGTTCTGCTAAGAAACCCTATTCTGCGTCACAATCGCATAGGAAGTTCATTACTGCAATTGGGGATTACAGGGGCAACATTCACGAGCTGATCTTAACCTCACCACTTGGCGCTGTTCCGAGAGAATTAGAACTTGTCTATCCCGCTGCGTTTTATGACATACCCGTGACAGGGTACTGGGATGCGGAGGAGCGTGCGTGGGTGACTTCCTGTCTCCGAGCCTACCTTGATAGAAATCGTGGTAATTACGACATGGTTATTGCACATCTTAGGGGTGCATATAAAGAGATATGCGCAACAGTGGCAGAAGAACTGGGCATGAAGGTCATATTCACATGCGAGGAGAACGAGAAGGAGTACACAAAAGAGGCTCTCGAACGCTTGAGAAGTTGTATAGCAGCGCTCTGTGGTGCGAAAAAGAAACTATCCAAACTTGAGATGGGCACAAGGATATTTAAGGCGATGGCTGATTACCAGTTTGGGCTCGGCACTGGTGAGGAGCTTGTGAAAGGAGAAGTGACACTGAAAGGGAAATACCCCCGTTTCAAGCTCATATCAACTGAAGGTGCCCTTGCACGCATTGCACCCGAATATGGACTCATAACCCTCACAACAAAAGGTGCACGGAGAATCGGGAAATTTACCCCTTATATAGTGGAAATAGGCGATTTTGTACCAAAGGGTTCAATACTGGCACCCGGGGTTCTGAATGCCGGTGAAGAGATAAGGGAGAATGACGAAGTTATATTTCGCGGTGATAAAGCATTTGGAGTGGGCAGAGCGAAAATGAGCGGCTGGGAGATGGTGGAGTCAGAAAGAGGAGTGGCAGTAAATGTAAGAGAAGTAGAGGCGGAATCCATGCCTGGCTGCTAAAAACCGTAGATTGTGATCGAATTATATATGAAATAAATCCCGACCAGCACCAGAATAACTCCCGAAAGCCTCTTTATTGCTATACTGTATTTGAGGAACGGTTTCAATGAGAAATGAGTGGTATATGCAATTACGAGCAAAGGCAACCCCAGTCCAAGCGAATAGATGACCAGAAGAAAGGCGCCGTAGAGTATATCGCCTTCAACCGCTACCATTGTGAGTATAGTACCAAGTATGGGACCAATGCAAGGTGTCCAGACGATACCGAGCGAAAAACCGAGTAATAGCCCCCCTGCTGTCCCATGCACGCGGTTAATGGAGAACCCTGTGCTTGTGGTGCCTTTCCTGGGTATGATTGTGTGTATCTTCTGCTCTAATAACTCGAATATCATACACAAACCGAGAAATATGATCAGAAGACCACCTATAATCTGCAACACCAATTTATATCGCTGGAATATCGAGCCAAAGATAGATGCCAGTACACCCATAAGCGCAAATGAGATAGAGAGTCCAATAGCCACAGTTAGAGGCGTAATTTTACTCGTTCTGGTCGAATATGCCGCAATGAGCGGAACGAGCGGGAGTATACAGGGTGATAGAACGCTTAATATACCAAAACCGAAAGCGATGAGGGGAAATGGTAACGTTACCATTGCAGCCCCTCCTGATAGATAACACTCATTTCACTCCCTCTTAACTTTTAAAGGATATAGTACAGGTATATATAAACTATCATTTCAACTATGATTTATTGAACATATAGTGAGAGAGGGGGGCTACAAATGAAGATTCAGATATCCAGATTCCTGGTAGAATCCCTGTTGTCAATCTATCCTTCTCATACTCGCTCCTACCACCGCCGAGCTTTTCTTGCATCTTTTTAAAATAAAAAAGTCAAGAAGTTAAGGGAGGAGTATAGATACATGTCGTTGCAACTACCGGATGTGCAGGCAAGCAGTCCTGACATAAGGATAAATCTGACGCGAGTTGGAGTGAAGAATGTAAAGAAACTGGTGGAGGTGGCAAGAGCAGGAGGCAAAAGACCCGTTATCCTCATATCAGACTTCTATATCTTCGTTGACCTTCCAAGTGATATAAAGGGTGCGAACCTATCGAGGAACTTTGAAGCGATGTATGAAGTGCTGGAAGAGGCGGTTAACACGCCGATATATGAGGTTGAGGAGCTGTGCAGCGAGGTAGCAAAGCGGCTATTACTACTTCATGAGTACGCTACCACTGCGGAAGTAGGCATGAAGAGTGAATATATGTTAAAGAGGAAGACGCCGAAGATGAAGATATCCTGTCAGGAGCCTGCGATTATCCATGCAGAAGCGAGAGCATATCGCACTCAGTCAAAGGTGCAAATAAAGAAGATAATAGGCGCGGAGGTAGCAGGAGTGACAACCTGCCCATGCGCACAGGAATTGATAAAGGAGCAAGCGGTGGAGGAATTGAGAAAGCTGGGAATGGTCGAAGAGAAAATAGAGACTTTTCTGCGTATGGTTCCGATGCCAACGCATAACCAGAGAGGGAAGGGAATAATCATGATAGAGGTGGAAGATGATATTAAAGTACCAATGGATAAGATAATAAGGATAATAGAGCGTTCGATGAGTGCAAAGACGTATGAGATACTGAAACGCCCGGATGAGGCGAAGGTGGTAGAGATAGCGCATAAGAAGCCGATGTTCGTTGAAGATTGTGTTCGTGAGATGGCGAAGCGAGTGGTAGAGAGTTTTACTGAGCTTCCTGACGATTCTATCATCACGATAAGGCAGATAAACGAGGAGAGCATCCACCAGCATGACGCGGTTGCGGAGCGTGTCGCTTCGATGGGCGATCTGCGCAGAGAGCTGGCGGTGGGCGATGGATATAAGTGAAAAATGAAGAGCCGGGGTGGCCTAGTTGGTTAGGGCGCGGCACTCATAATGCCGAAGTCGCGGGTTCGAACCCCGCCCCCGGCATTGCGTTTCATAATTATGATTATGACGATAGAGACCATAGTTGGTACCGCGATCTGGCTTATGCTCCCTGCATATATAACGAATGCAAGTGCAGCGTTCTTTGGTGGCAAGATACCGATAGACAGGGGCGTTTATCTGGGTAGAAACCGGATGCTTGGCGACGGTAAGACTTTTGAGGGGCTGATCAAAGGCTGCTCTGCGGGCTTTCTCTGCGGCTTGCTCCAACATCTTTATAACGGCTCTTTTGGCTCTTTCCCGTACTTCATTATTGTATTGCTGGCTCTATCCGCAGGTGCAATGCTCGGTGATATGATGGGTAGCTTTGTGAAGAGGCGACTGGGACTGAGAAGAGGTGCTCCTCTACCCGTGGTGGACCAGCTGGATTTTGTAGGTGGGGCATGGTTGCTTCTATTTCTTGTCGCCCGTGACTGGTTCTCCTCCAACTTCTCTGCTGATGTGATGGTCGTGGTCATCCTTATTACGCCCCTGCTGCATCTGCTCACGAATTTCGCAGGCTTCAAACTGGGCATGAAAGAAGTGCCCTGGTGATTGGTGATTGGTGATTGGCAGGTAAAAACCGAAAAGCATTTATATGATTTCGCCTATGAAGTGGATTATACACTTATAAGTAGAAAGTAGGGAAATAGGCTAAATAATCGGCTATGATAGGATAAGAGGGTAGGATAGAGTAGAGTACGAGGGTGGAACGAATGATCGAACAATTTCCAATACTGGTAGTTGTGGTATCGCTGATCTCCGCATATACCATACTGCTTGCAGGCTGGCTGAACAGGAAGAGCAGCTGTTTCATATCCATTGCAACCATTACTTTCCAGTTGATACTGGCTCTCTTCATCCTGTACCATGTCCTGACACGGGGAACGATACATTACTGGCTGGGTGGATGGGCACCTCCATGGGGTATTGAATATGTAGTGGATGTATTGAATGCATACGTGTTGCTTATACTTCTATTTGCATCCCTACTGGTTGCGATATATTCCTGGCGTAGTGTACAGAGTGAGTTGCCAGCAAAGAAGACGGTCTCATTTTATGTCTTATTCCAGCTCCTCGTTACCGGGCTGTGTGGTATAACAGTGACCGGGGATATGTTTAACCTCTATGTATTCCTGGAGATATCCTCCCTGACGGCGTATGCATTGATAGCAGCTGCAGGTGGACGGGCATTGAAAGCGAGCTACAATTATGTCATAATGGGTTCCATAGGTGCCTGTTTCTATCTCCTGGGTGTAGGATTCCTCTACGCGGTGACTGGCTCGTTGAATATGGGAGACCTCATGCGTCTATTACCGCCCCTATACGGTAACAGGATGGTACAGGCTGCATTTGTATTCTTCATCATAGGTATGAGTATAAAGATGGCGCTATTCCCACTCCATCTATGGCAGCCCGATGCATACACATACGCGCCATCAGCGGTGAGTGCGTTTATAGCGGCAACGATGTCACATATCTCCGTCTATGCATTGATCAGGGTCATATTATCGGTATTCACGCTCGATTTCGTCAGGGCTTATATAGGTATGGATGTGGCAATTTGCTGGGTAGCGGCAATAGGAATAATCGCGGGTTCGGTGCTTGCGATAGCACAGAACAACTTCAAACGTATGCTTGCATATTCCAGTGTCTCACAGATAGGCTATATCGTGCTGGGTGTGGGTTTATCGGCAAGCACTACCTGGGGCTTCTTCGGCGCCGTGGCACACATATTAAACCATACAATAATGAAAGGTTGTCTGTTCCTTGTAGCTGGCGCGTTCATTTATAAGGCGGGTTTACGGGACATAAGGGAGTTCAGAGGGCTGGGCAAGCGAATGCCATACACAAGTGCGGTCTTTACCATAGCAGCGCTTTCAATGATTGGTGTACCGCCAACAGTAGGGTTCGCAACGAAACTGTTTCTTATGGTAGCGACACTGAAGACATACAATTATGCATTTGCGGGCGTACTACTGCTGAACAGTCTGCTTGAACTTGTTTATTTCGGCAGGCTGATCGAGCGGATATACCTTCTGCATGAGGACCCACAGCCAAAGTCAGAGCTGGATGGAGGTAGAAGAGATGAGAAAAAAATCCCCCATAGCATGCTGATACCGATGTTCATCTTCGCCGCATTATGCATCATTGTCGGGCTTTTCTGGCTTACCAGTCTCCCAACGCCATTGATAGAGCCGTTAACGAATTTGTGCACGGGGGTGATGCCGTGATGGTGGAATCACTGATACCGTTATTAGCCATTTTATGCCCGGCTTTTGCTGCTCCCCTGATACTGCTCTTCGGGAAGCATCCGAACATAAGGGAGGGATGGACGATAGCGGCGGGGTTGGCGATGTTCTCGCTTATATTCTCAATGATACATACGGTCTTAAGCGGTGATGTTGTTGATTGTGGATTCCAGACGATGTTCAGGGATTCGCTCTCTGGATACTTAAAGATAGGATTTAGAGTGGATGCCTTTGGGCTCATCTTCGCTCTCACCTCCTCATCACTCTGGATACTCGTCTCTTTCTATTCTATTGGGTACATGCGTTCATTGCGCGAGCATGCCCAAACCCGGTATTTCTTCTCGTTCGCATTTGCTATCTTCGGTGCGATTGGTGTTGCGCTATCAAGGAATCTGGTAACGATGTATATATTCTACGAGATACTCACGGTCTCAACTTATCCACTGGTGGCACATGACCAGACTCCGGAAGCGATAAGTGCGGGACGTAAATACCTTGCGTATCTGATGACTGCGGGTACATTCTTCCTATTTGGTGTGATAATGGTCTATGTGCTGACCGGCACTACCGATTTCACAAATGGTGGTATAAAGGCGTTGAGTGCGCTGGCGCCCACGCATAAGTTGATACTGATAGTGTGCTTCTTCTGTTTCCTCTTGGGGTTCATGAAAGCGGCATGGATGCCTTTCCATTCATGGCTGCCAACTGCCATGGTAGCACCTACGCCCGTGAGTGCGCTCCTGCATGCAGTTGCAGTGGTCAAGGCGGGTGTGTTCGGGATTGTCAGGGTTGTATGTTACATCTATGGTGTGGACCTGATGAACTCGCTCGGACTCGGGCTGGCACTCGCCTGTATTGCGGGTTTCACAATGATAGTTGCTAATCTATTCGCAATTGCGCAGGACAACCTGAAGAGAAGGCTGGCGTACTCCACGATAAATCAGCTCTCATATATTATCCTGGGTGCCGCGCTATTGACGCAGGATGGAATTAGAGGAGCGATGATGCATATACCTTTTCACGGATTCATGAAGATTACTCTATTCATGTGTGCGGGTGCGATAATGGTAGCTTCGGGTAAGAAGAACATAAGCGAGATGGCTGGTATAGGTAGAGCAATGCCGATAACGATGCTGGCATTCTCAGTGGGGGCATTGGGTATGTGTGGGCTCCCGCCAGTGGTCGGATTCATAAGCAAGTGGTATCTTTGCTTAGGTGCATATCAGGCATCACTGTCGTATTCACCTGTAATGATAGTATTCTTGTTTACGCTACTGATAGCGTCTCTGCTGGATGTCGTTTATTTCTTCCCGATTATACATACAGCATTCTTCAAGGAGCCAGAGGATAAGGATAAGGGCGATAAAGAGCCCCAAATAAAGGAGGCGCCGATATTCATGCTCGTTCCACTGACGATAACCGCGATATTCTCCATTATCTTCTTCATAGCTTTTATTCTCAGAGCTGTTGGAATATTCTCACCATATATGGATATATTATCGCTCCACATATACGATCTTGTGCGAATAGCAGTAGGTAATGTATAAGCTGTAAGCAGGAAGGGGGGATTGCCTCTATCATTTCCGCAAAGCGGATACTGCAAATATAATCAAATCAATGAGGGAGCATTTCGTATTGAAAGAGACCTCTGTATGGATTACTGCAGACGACAGGGAATATATAGAGATAGCGAAGCAGCAGCTAAAGGAACAGAGAAAGGAGCTGGAAAGGTTCATACGCTGGCATCCTTTCTTCCTCGTCACCCTCGAGCCTTATCACTGTCATATTGAAGATAGAGAGGGCGGGAAGATACCAGAGGTGGTGCAGCGGATGATAGAAGCATCCTCAAAGTTCGGTATAGGACCGATGTCCGCAGTTGCAGGTACATTGGCAGAACTGGCAGTGGAAGCTATGCACGATGCTGGTGCCACTCATGCGGTGGTGGACAACGGAGGTGACGTCGCATTGATAAATGATAGAGAGGTGCTTGTTGGTATTTATGCGGGTAACAGCCCATTCTCAAATCGTATTGCACTCAGAATTAGACCGTCATCTTCGCTTATCGGTATATGTACCTCATCGGGGACTGTTGGGCATTCTATAAATTTTGGATACGCTGACGCGGCAACGGTACTGAGCGACAGCGCGTCTCTCTCAGATGCTGCTGCAACTGCACTCAGCAATTCCGTCAGGGGTGATACTCCTCATACCTTGCCTGAGTCCTTTCGTACTATCTCTCATGTACCAGGTATTAAAGGCGCGCTCATAATATACCGTGATGTACTTGCAAAATGGGGTGAGATACCACAACTCATACGACTAAACTATAAAGGCTGAAAAGACTGAAGTTTGGATATGACATTGGTACTAAGTACCCACCCTTACGGGATATACTATACCTCTGAGAGTGGCAATAGCAGAAAGAGCAGCTAAATGGCTCGTCTTTGGGTTCGTTCGTGATGGCACATTCTCTACACGCACCATCAGTTTACCAAATTCCCCTATCACCTCTATCTCGTGTACATTCTCCGTAGCAAATGGATCTGCAACGACCTTCACTTTCGTCGCGTCAGGACCTATACCAGCGATGCTTAAAGAAGCTGCTACATTCACGTTCTCCGGGAAATACCGTACCGCTTCCTTCGCTGGTCCCACAAAAAGAGTCTCTTCGTTCTCTATCTCGCTCAGGTCTATCCCCCGCTCCTTGACATAGACATTACTCTCAAATCCCTGTGGTGGCTTCCTCGTCGTTAACGACACGCTATGGATACCGCCAATAGAACCCGATTTCAAACCATCTATGCCTGCAACTGCCCCTGATGGGATATAAACCCTGCAACCCTTTTCCTTTGCAATACCTATAATCTCATCGAATAGCCCCTCATCACATATCAACGCTCCTACGCTCATTATCATCACTTCCTTACCTGCATGCAGTGCTGGAATCACAAACTCACGTACCGCATCCTGCGAAGCACATTCTATCACCAGGTCCACCTCATCCAGAATCTCTGTTAGCCCTTCGCTTCCTGTCATTGTTATTCCCGGTCTCCTCTTCAAGCGCTTAATTAATTTCTCTATCCGCTCAGGATGCTTGTCAATCAGGAATTTCAGCTCCATCCCCTGCTCCTTCCCCAGCACACCATGGTCTATCGCATCGCATATCTCTGTTCCTATCGCGCCACAGCCGACTACACCCACTCTCATGACCATGCTATCTGCCATCTTATTAACTTTCTTTATCTTATAAGTAAGAAGTAAGGTAAAGGTAAAGTTATTCTTGCAAGTAGATGTTGCTGAAGGAGATAGAAGCGTTCCTGGAAGAGGATGTGGGGCATGAGGATTATGAGGAGATAGTCCCGGAGGCGGAATGTAAAGCGGAGATAGAAGTGAAGGAGGGCGGTGTGCTTGCGGGTCTGGATGAGGTGAAGCAGATATTTAATTATCTCGGTGTCCTTTGTGCAACGGAATTTGAGGATGGAGCGCGAATAAAAGAAGGGGATGTAATCCTGAGAGTGCAAGGTGCAGGCATGAAGATACTGAAGGCAGAGCGACTTGTGCTCAATTTCTTGGGCAGGATGAGCGGTATTGCCACGCTAACCGACAGATTTGTGAGGGAGGCGAGGCGAGCAAATGCACGGATAAGAGTGGCTGGTACCCGTAAGACAACGCCTGGCTTCAGGAAATATGAGAAGAAGGCGATAGCCATCGGTGGTGGCGATCCCCACAGGTTCGGACTCTATGAAGCGGTAATAATAAAGGACAATTACATAAAGCTCATGGGGCTGGAGAATGCAATAAAGAAGGCGAAAGAGAAGGTCAGCTTCACACGTAAGATAGAAGTTGAGGTTGAGAGCATAGAGGATGCTCTGAAAGCAGCAGAACTGGATGTTGATATCATCATGTTCGACAACATGTCCGCGAAGGATGTGAAGGCGGGTGTGCAACTGCTTGAGGAGCATGGGTTCCACACTCGTACTGGTACTGATACTGGTACTGGCTTGATCTTGGAAGCTTCTGGTGAGATAAACCTGAGCAATGTGAGCAAATTTGCAGCTACGGGTGTTGATGTCCTCTCATCGGGGATGCTCACCTATGGTGCTAAGTGGCTTGGATTCTCCCTGGACGTGGTATGATCCCTCAGCCAGTAAGAAGCGAGCACCTCAAATACGAGCTTTGCGGCATTCAGGCATGTAATTCCATTCTTGATGTCCAGTTGTGGATTCACCTCCACGATGTCACATGCAACCACATCACCTCTCTTTATTATCCTGCGCACCAATCTAATCAGAGCTTCCAGTGACATCCCACATGGTTCTGGATACTCTACCCCTGGTGCTATACCCGGATCGAGCACATCAATATCAATAGAGAGGTACAGTTTCCCCTCCAGTTCCAGTTCCTCTGGCGTATCATCAACATCAACATCGAGAATTCTTACACGGTTTTTCATGAATTCGTACTCCTCCCATGAGGCAGAGCGAACACCAATCTCTATCACGTTTTCAACCCCTGCTAACTCCGCTATCCGGCGCATTACACAGGCATTGGAGAATCTGTTACCCATATAAACATCCCTGAAGTCAGCGTGAGCATCTATAACCACTACCCTTGTTAGCTCCTGCCGCTCGAAATAATACTTGAAGAGCGGGTATGATATGGAATGATCACCACCTATGAATATCTTCCTCTTTCCTGTATCAATGTCCAGGTCTGTAATATCATGCAAATCTCCACAGTCATAATATAGTAAATCAGAGAGTTCGAGCTTATTGTGCCACATGAAAGTCTCAAGCCGTTGTGATGCCCTCCTTATCATCTCAGGAGCGTTGCTCGCACCTTTAATGGTGGCATTATCATCAAAAGGCACACCTATTATCTCATATATTGCCTTTTCGCTATCCTGTAGTAGTGAGCCTGCGAATTTCATCCTTCTTCAGTTTATTTACACAGAGATGTGCGAGCCTTGTGGGTTCTGGCAGTTTATACTTTCGGATGCAGCTCTTTACGATGGTGAGCGAGGTATCAAGTGATACCTTATGTCCGGGTGCGACGACAAGCGGTCTGCAGCCTTTCTTACTCTTGAGGTAATATCCAACTTCTCTACCATGATACCTTATCAAATTGGCTTCGCCTGGCTTGCTGGGAATAGTGCCTGAGCCACACAAAATGTTCTTCGCCACACCTATGGTGGGTATATCCAGTAAAACACCTACATGGGTAGCTAAACCCGCGAATCTGGGGTGGTTTATTCCGCATCCGTCTATTAAGAGCAGGTCGGGCTTCTTATCCAGTTTGTGGAACGCTTCTATTATCGCCGGTGCTTCACGGAAAGACAGCAGTCCGGGGATATAAGGGAAGTCAACGGGCATCATCGCACTCGAATGGTAGAGGAACTTCATTGAAGGATATTCGAGCACTACAACTGCAGATATCATTATCTCTCGCCCTTCTGTATTTCCGTTTGTAGCTTCGCGGAAGAAAGCCTGGTCTGCACCAGCCACAAGGCTCAAAGCTCTTAGCTGGTCCTCTATTATCGCCTTTGATGCTATTTCCTCCTGCATCGGGTACAGGTCTCTGGTGTTTATCTCCACTCTCATGGATATCACGATTGAGATGGGATTGATAATCTAATATCTAATCAAATTGCGTTCCTATACTTTAATTTAATTCTATTTTGGCAATCTCATATTATTTGTTAATGACTGTGGTCTCTTCGGCGACTGGCTCATCCAAAGAGATGCAGTGGTATACATTTGAGAAATTTCATGAATGGAAAGATTAACAACAGCGAGGAAGTAGAGGAAATAGAAGAGGTAGAAGCAGAAGCAAGAGACTGCGTGGGGAAAAGGATCCTTTAAACGGTGTCGTTATCGGCGAGGTTATTGGATATGGTGATGCTGCAGAGCTGCAGATATAGACATGCAGACATGCGCCGGCCGGGATTCGAACCCGGGTTAGAGGCTCTTTACTCCTCCTTCCCCCTCTCAGAAGAGGATTGGCAAGCCCCTGTGATACCACTACACTACCGGCGCGATACGATACACGCGATATCAATATATATGAGACTGAGGCTGAGGACTGAAACTATTTTATTATAAACTCTTCTCCATTCTTCGGTGCGATTGCTTCACATCCAAATTTATCCCTTGTCCATGATGCGAACTCCTCTGTGTGCTCACCATGCACCGGGAATACAATCTCTGTACCCGAATTGCAGAACCGGGACACCAACTCCTTCAACTCTGAGTCGCCTGCATGTGCAGAGAAATCATACTGTTCCACATTCGCATTCACCTTCATCACTTCCCCATTCGTCTCTACACAGCCCTGCTCAACTAATCGCCTGCCGTTTGTACCCTCTATCTGATAACCAGTGAGGAGAACCTTGCTCCTCGGATCTTCATGTATTTTCTTCAGATAATATAGCACCGGTCCTCCATTGAGCATACCGGCGGTAGTGACAATAACAGAAGGTTCAGAAAGAGCTTTCTTGCGCTTCTTCGAGTTCACAAAGATTGCATCGGCAAAGGCATCATTTAGCGCTTTCGCATCCTTTAGAAATTCTGGATGGTGCTTGAACAGGGAGAATACACTCAGACCCATACCATCCACATACGGTGTAACTCCATAAGAATGGAGTATCATCACTATTTCCTGCGTCCTGCCTACCGCGAAACAGGGCACAATCGCATTACCTCCAGATTCTACCGTATCTTTTATAGAATCAACAAATTCACGCTCCAGCTCCTTCCTGTCGCGGTGTTCCCTGCCATAGTATGTACTCTCTATCAGTAAGATATCAGATTGTGGGTATTCAGCAGGTTGAGCACTGTTTATCAACCGAGTTGCACCCAGCTTTATATCGCCCGTATAGAAGAGGCTTATATCCTCACTCTCTTTCTTAAGGTATACAGAAGAGCTACCTGGTATATGCCCTGCATTATATAATATGACCTCATATTCTGCATCATAATCAGAACCGTCTAGTATAATCCGCTCGCCATAATTCACCGGGTGGGTATGCCGGTCCATTCTCCGGATATTGCCTTCATCAAAGAAACTAAAACCCTGCTCCCTGCCTACTTTTATCGTATCCCTACCAAGGAGCTGAGTCAAATCTCGTGTTACTGGAGTCAGATACACATCAGGCACCCGCTTCTTGTGCTCAGGCATTAAACTCGGTACCATACCCGAGTGGTCAAGGTGCGCATGTGATACGATAACTGACTTGGGGAAAGCACTCTCAATTGGTACTTCTGGTGGCTCGGACGGTCTAAGTCCATAATCCATAACTATCTTATCATCAATCAGTATCGCAGAACGACCAACCTCATTGCAACCGCCAAGGAACTTTATCTTCATCTCCTCTCCTCTTTCTCTTGCATCCCATAACGCTCTGTCTTCGTTATCTCAACCCTTCTCAGTGGGTATATCTTCTTCGCAACTTTGTATATGTCAGATGATAACTTCCCCAGAATTATCTCCTGGATATACTTGCTTAATTCCAATGTTTTTGCTCTATTTATAATTATCTCCTCCATCATCTTCCTTATTTGCTTCACCTGCGCCTCACTCGCCTTCTTCAGCGTGAAGCAAGAAGTTTTTACCCGCAGCTTCTCGCCGTCTTTCGTTATGACATCAATATTGGAGTCTATCTTTGAGATCCCTTTCCTCGCCAGACTCCGTAAATAGCCAGTATCCATCTTATGTCCTATGAACCTTGTATAAGCCGTTGTGTGATTGACATCGTCAATCTCCAGTAACAACTTCAGGTTTGTATTCTTTATCATCTTCCCCGTGAGGTCTCCAAGAGTCATCTCTATCCGTCTACCTATCAGCTTTGAAGGCTCATCTGCCACTGTCTCCCCTGCCTTCACCTCGCCAAACATCTTCGGTGCCAAAACTGTATACCATTGCTTCGCCTTCCATTTATCTCTTGATCTCTTGTGCGCCAGTTGTACTCACACCCCTTCTCCTATTATCCTATCTCCTATCACAATAAAGGATAGCATCACATATAAACATGAGCTTGAAGATGATCCAGGACGGACTCAAATATCCTTTTTCCATCGCCGTATGAAGGCTTTTTCTTTCCCCTTCTCCCCCGATCCTTCCCCTCTCCCTCCCTTCTCCACCACTCAGAATCCAACCATGAATAAAAAGCACGCTCAGGATGTGGCATTAAACCCAGTATGTTCCCCTCTTGATTGCAGATCGCAGCGATATTGTAAATAGAACCATTAGGATTCCAGGGATAGGATGCATAATTGCCATCCGGGTCCACATACCGGAATACTATCTGGTCGTTATCCTCCATGCGTTGTACATATCTCTCATTCGCAATGAAGAACCTACCCTCGGCATGTGCACATGGCATCTTCAATATGGAGCCATGCTCTATACCGCGTGTGAAGATGCATTTGCCACGGTTTTCATGCTTTATGAGTGTGGGGCGGCATTCAAAATGTGCAGAACTGTTCGTTGTCAATACTGCGCGCACACCATCGTCAGTACCGGGTAGCAGCCCGAGTTCCATAAGTACCTGGAATCCGTTGCATATACCCAATATGGGTTTTCCCTCCGTTATAAACTCCTCTATCTCATCGCCCAGACTGCCTCTCAATCGTGCTGCAAATATCGCACCAGCGCGTACATAATCGCCCGCGGAGAATCCTCCGGGAATCACCAGCAGGTCGTAATCAGCAAGATTCCTCCTGTCCCGCTCTTTCACTGCGCCTGTCAATTGGTTGAGATGCACTATCTCAGCCGAAGCGCCCAGTCGAGCGAAAGCGAGACAGGTCTCAAATTCACAGTTCGTACCTTCTATCTGGAGTATACATACCCTTATCATCGCTTCTATTCTTCTATTCTTTTGTTATATGATTGAATATATATGAGCAGGCTTATAGAGAGTGACAGAGATAAAATGGAAGAGGGCGCACAAAAAGTAAGGGCGCACGTATTCATAAAAGGGCGAGTACAGGGTGTACTATTCCGATACGCAACGAGAGATGAAGCGAACTTGAGGGGAGTGAAGGGCTGGGTGAGGAATCTTAGCGATGGCAGGGTTGAAGCGGTCTTCGAGGGAGATAAGAACAAGGTGGATGAATTGATTGAGTTCTGTCATTATGGCCCGCCAGCGGCGAAGGTATCATCTGTGGAAGTGAGATGGGAGGACTATACAGGCGAGTTTCGGGATTTCCATATTCGGTATCGGTAACTGCACACATTCTACACTCCCCACTCCACTATAGAAAAGTCAATTCTATACCAGCACGGCGTAGATACTCCAATCCTTCCCTATCACTATATTCGCCTGACATCACCACGCGCTTTATACCCGCATTTATTATCAGTTTGGCACAGATCTTGCAGGGATATGAATTCACATATAGAGTAGCGCATTCTGCATCTCTGCCTGCCTGGAGTAGCGCATTCTGCTCTGCATGAACGCCTATGCACTCCTCATGCCTCTCTCCCGATGCGATCTTCAACTTATCGCGTCGGCACCCGACGTCAAGACAATGAGGAAATCCCTTTGGTGCACCATTATAGCCCGTGGATATTATAATATTGTTCTTGACCACCAATGCGCCTATCTGCCTTCTTAAGCATGTAGAACGCTTCGCCACGTCCTCTACAATGCTCATCCAATAATCGTCCCAGGGTATTCGCTCAGTACTCATTTATCATTTATATACTCATAGAAGAGATAAATCCTCTATATAAAGAAGGAGGGGGTTGTGATAACAGAGTCGGACATAACAATAACAATTGAAGAGTTCGTAGAAGAAGTAAGAAGGGAGAGAAGTGGGGATATAGGGGCTATTGTCACCTTCCTGGGCGTGGTCCGTGGTGGAGCGGGGATAAAGGGCATGGAAGTAGAAGTGAGGGACGAGGACGAGCTGGAGAGATTGAAACGGGATGTTCTGGCGAGTTTCGAGATTGAAGCAGTGAAGGTTGTACATCGCAAGGGGCGTTTGAGAGTTGGTGAGGGTATCGTTCTCGTTCTCGTAGCTTCGAAGCACCGTAAGGATGCATTTAGAGCCTGTGAATACATGATAGATAAATTGAAGGTGGGGACATACATAAAAGAGAGGGAGATATCATGAGTATCACAATCACAGTATTATGTTTATATCACGCCCACAAGCGGGGCATCTGGGGCTTCTTATTCTTCGCTTCACACGATAGTCCATACGGAGGATGAGCAACTCGCCACATCCAGGGCAGTATGTATTCTCATATTGATGCCCCGGGATGTTCCCCAGATATACATACTCGATACCCGCATCTTTAGCGAGCTCATGAGCCATCTCTAAAGTCTCAGTCCGGGTTGGTGGCACATCAAGCATCAGATGCGCGGGATAAAACCTTGAGAAATGCAGAGGTATTGCTGTACTTAACCCTGCTACCCAGTCCGCGAACTGCCTTATCTCCTCCCTGGTGTCGTTATAACCAGGTATAATCAGGTATGTGAGTTCAAGATGTATCTGCTTATCAAGCACCCGTTTACAGGTCTCCAGTACGGGCTCTAACCGTGCGCCACAGACCCGTTTATAGAAGGAATCGGAGAATGCCTTCACATCCACATTCACAGCATCTAAGAATGGTGCTATTTCATTCAAAGCCTCCTCACTGATATAACCATTGGTCACATAAACGGTGTAAAGTCCTTCGGCTTTCGCCAGTTTGGCACAGTCATAGGTGTATTCAAACCATATCGTCGGCTCGTTATACGTCCATGCGATACCATTGCAGTGGGCTTGCTTCGCTCGTCGGACTGCTTCTTCCGGAGATATCGTAAATGTCTGGATATCACCCGGGCGTGCAGTTGAGATACTCCAGTTCTGACAATGCTTGCAGTGAAAATTGCATGAGATCGTACCAAGCGAGAAGACATAACTGCCAGGATAGAAATGATACAGAGGCTTCTTCTCCACCGGGTCTGCATTAAAAGAAGAAGCTTCAGCATAGATGAGTGTATAAAGTTTTCCAGCCCTATTCTGCCTCGTCTGGCATATCCCGAACCCATCCTCTGGTATGAGACACTGATGCGCGCAAACATTGCAACGCACCTTTGCATTTATATTTTCATTCTCACGCTTATACAGCATAGCTTCTCTTAATGGCATAATATTGCCTCTGCCGCTCTCTTCACAGCGGCTCGATACCTCATGGGTGTGTAAACACCCAATCTACGAAAATCATGGGACGCCTTATTGAGCATCTTCACAAGTTCAGAAACATCACTCAAACTTCTTATCTCATTGTGTATAACTACCTGCGCTTCGCTCTCTTTTAAAAATTCTCCTATGTCTCTCTGGACGTCCAGTATGAGATATTTCTCATCCACACCCGCTCGCTTGCTTATCTCCATCTCCAATTCCTTCACCCGGGCTTCTTCCCTCAATTCCTCCATCCGGTTCTTCTCCAGCCTATTCAACTGTATGTATAATGCACGTTTGAACAATCGCCGCTCGTTAATCAGGGTTATCATCGCCTCAGGATAGCCACCGGCGTTGCGCAGCATCGTATCTATCTCATAATCGTCCATTACTCGTAATGCGAGTGCATAGTCACGTGGCGAGGGGCTCGACTCTATGAGAGATTCCACAGCCCGCGCGAACATCAACTGTGCTATTCGCGTAGTGTGATGACTATAAACCGAGGGATACATGAGGAATCGAGAGAAGAGGAGATACTCTGCGGGCAGCAATCCTTTCTCTGTTATTACCAGATGATCATTAAAGAAATCCAATCCCTGAATCAGCCTCATATTGTCCACCACGCCATAAGCCACACCTGTATAGAATGAGTCTCGTACCAGATAATCCATCTTATCTATATCTATCTCGCCATTCAGGATCTTAGAAAAAGCGCCCTTCGCATCTCCCTTTATAAAGCCCAATATCTTGTGCCCGTCCAGGTGATATTTAGCAATGACATCTGCTATATGAGTTGATTCTCCACCTTCATCTTTATCTTCATCATGGCTGAAGAGGATGTCTTCGATATCTTCATGGCTTTTACCGGTGAATTTCTTTATTAGAGGCTCTATCACATGCGAGTACGGACCATGTCCAACATCGTGGATAAGAGATGCGACACGGAGCTCCTGCTCTCTCTCTCTTGCAATTGCGAATCTATCAAGGATGAGATTCATGAGATGGTAAGTGCCGAGCGAGTGTTCGAATCTTGTATGATTCGCACCGGGATAAACGAGGTAAGAGAAGCCTAACTGCTTTATCCGATGCAACCGTTGCATCTCCACGGTGTCTAATAATGCAGTAATGAGCTCATCTATCTCTATATATCCATGTATCGGGTCCCTTATCAGCTTATGCATTGTATAAATATAAGAGGGGCAAATAATAAGAGATAAAAGTATAAACATCTATATTTAGTGAAACACTTCGCTATAACAACGCCTTCAATTTTCATGAAGCTCCCCCAATCTGGAGTCTCTAACTCCGCTGAGCGGAAGGTGGGCTGCGGAAATTCCATCCAGTTTTCCTCATTATTAGTTTCGGAATCTCAATTTTAAACCTTAATCATCCCTCAACCCCGTCCCTGATGAACTGTATAGCAATAGCAGCTACCAGTATCCCCATTACACGACTCAAGACCTCCGAGCCTTCAGTGCCCATTATCTGATACATCCGCTCCGACTGTCCCAATATCTACTTGGTGGCAATGATAGCGGATAATATAGCGAATAAAGTAACTAAAGTAACTTAAAGGACCCCATGATTGTAATAATCATCATAACAGCTGTTATAGCACCCGGACCGGCAAGTAGGGGTGTCCCTATTGGCACTGCACCTATCCCTCCCCTGCCTGCCACCATGAAACTATCCAGCCTTCATGTGTGTTCGGTTAAGTAATCCATCTATCCATCAGCCTCTCTCGTTTGATATTTGGATTGCATCCCTGGCCGAGGTAAATGTTGTACCAAATCCGAGCGTTAACATCCAGAAAAGAATAACCGGGTCAATTTTACGCTCCCTTATGATAAGTCCACTCTCTCATGCAGTATTTCTTAAAAGAGTATCAAAGGCACAAAGTTGGAATCACCATCTCTTATCCGAACACCTATGAAAACCTGTTTGTACCCAGCAGGGTTTACACGCCTCTCTTGCACCCATTCAATCTCATCCTTATGCGTTTGAATATACCTTTCTACAGCTTCTTTGTAGATTCGTTTGGTTATATAGCCAGTTTCATGCAAAAATTCGCTAATTGGCAAGTTTGAAACTGCATCTCTATTTGAGTAATCACTAAAATCCTCCCGGAGCCATTCCTCTCTTGGTAGCCCCACTAAAGCTTCGTATGAAACTTGCGGTTTTCCGTCGTCTCCAATCCAATATTTTTTTGCAAACAGTAAGTGTTCCTTCCACAGTCCAAGGACCTAAATTCTGCATTTTTGATTCTGATAGTTCTTCAAACTGTCCTTCGATGATTATTTCATCCATTGCTTCGGTAGGACTACGAAAGAAGATTTCAGGTGTCACTCCTTTCCTCCCCGACGAGAGAAACACAAATTAAGGGCGTAAAAGATATTTTATTAACTTCCCATGATTATTTTGACCAATAAGGCACATAAAGTCGTCCATATCTAAAGTTAATCTTGCGAATTGGCCTGAACCCTTTGATACATATCCAACGCAATTTCATCATTTCATCCTCCTCCTACATGAGGAATTCCACACTACAGTTCCGCGTGTATCTGAAGTTGCCGAAGGCAATTTGGGGAAATTAAAGATTTCCCTTTTATCCGCTGTTACTGTTATATGACCCGAACGAGGTGAGGGCAAGGCAACGAAGTTGCCGCAGAGTTCGGGGAGGGGACAAAATACATCTTCACAGTTATGCAACCTTCTCCAGTCATCATATTGCTTTAACCAGCACAATTATTGCGAGAATCACAATGAATAATGAAAGCCCAATTTCTAGCCACAGTGGCTTTGTCTTCAAAGACATTAAACTACCTATTCTGGCTCCAATTATTGAGCCTACGACTACCACTACAGCGGGGAGAAACATTATATTGCCGCGAGACCAAAACACAAACGCTCCTGCAATTGCTGTAAAAATAGTCGCAAACAGTGATGTGGCTATTGCTTTTCGAATACTAAGTCCTATTATTTTTAGGAAAGGGGGAAATAAACTACCCCCACTACCTCCACGTAGAATTGTTAGAAAGTTGAGAAAGAAAGTCCCTAAAATGACAATCTTCGCACTTGGGTTAATTTTTTGAGCAATTTCTGGGACAATCCTATCGAAATAAATCCCAAATATCGTCATGATAGAAACAATAACAAAGATAATCGCTAGAACTAAGGTTGGTATAAATCCCGTTAAAAATGCCCCTGTTAAAGTACCCATTATCCCGCCAATTATTACATATCGAGCAATTTCCCAATCTATATTCTTTCTGTGACTTATAGCGCCAATAAGAGAGGAGAATGGTATAACTAATAGATTTACTCCAAAAGCGCTTAATAAAGGCAATCCAGCAACATAAAGTAAAGGTGTCCTAACAGAGCCCCCGCCTATTCCAAACATACCACTCATAAATCCGGCAAAAAGACCTATGAAAAGATATATCAGCATTTGTGTTATTGGTTCCATTTTATCCCTCTCATCATATTTTGCCCCTGAATTTCTGCTAACGGTGTATATCCGAACTTAGTCCGTATATTATTCTAATTTAGCGGTATATCAGAACATGGTTTGCATATACATACATCCCTCTGGTCGAACTCCTCCATCTTTAATTTTAACCATCTCCCCCGTTTATCTGTAAGTTATCCAACGGACTTTTAATCTTACCTATATCCTTGTTACTCACATGCGTACGTATACATATTTCCTCTGTTTTTGAACTTTTATGCCCTAAAACCACCTGAGCTCCTGAATATACCTTAACTCAATCTCTCGTAACGCTTTCTCCTCGCTTAACTTTGTCGGCGGGAAGTCCCTTGCGTAAGCTGGGGTAGTTCACTCACAACCGAACATGAACGCCATTTTCCTTTAGATAGCGTTTGACATCATGAATTGAGTATTCTTTATAGTGGAATATGGATGCCGCGAGTGCAGCGGAAGCATCGGTGTAGGTGAAGACATCCTTTATGTGCGAGGGTGTGCCACACCCTCCAGAGGCTATAACCGGTATATTCACACGTTCACAAACTGCCGCAGTCAATTCCAAGTCGAACCCGTCCTTTGTCCCATCACGGTCCATACTGGTGAGTAGAATCTCACCTGCTC
>Ga0190304_1000104_pt1 | contig 37053 bp, 31 predicted proteins | sample 48700712_MG_FD_161670 | JGI IMG/M metagenome (GOLD analysis project Ga0190304, IMG submission 161670) | Hydrothermal vent sediment bacterial communities from Southern Trench, Guaymas Basin, Mexico - 4870-07-1--2_MG | ecosystem: Environmental > Aquatic > Marine > Hydrothermal vents > Sediment ...
AAAATTTCTTTGGAAGAAGGAACCTATTTCGTAATTGCTGGAGATAGTAAACCTGCAACATATTTACTTACAGGTAAATTGAGGGAAAAAGTTTGCAAAAGTTATCAAGACAAAAAATTTAACTTCTTGTGGGTTATAGACTTTCCACTTTTTGAATGGAATGAGGAGGAGAAAAGAATAGAACCAGCTCATCATATGTTTACCATGCCCTATGAGGATCAAATACATCTTTTGGAACAAGATCCTTTGAAGGTGATAGGAAAACAATATGATCTTGTATTGAACGGCGTAGAGCTTGCATCTGGCTCTTTAAGAGTCCACAAAAGAGAACTTCAGGAGAAGATAATGGAAATCATAGGGCTGAATAAACAAGAAAGAGAAAAAAGGTTCGGGTTTCTTTTAGAAGCACTGGAATATGGTGCCCCTCCCCATGGAGGTATTGCATTTGGTTTTGATAGACTTGTAGCAATGATGCTGGGAATAGGAACCATCAGGGACGTTATTGCCTTTCCAAAAACTACTTCAGCGCAGGCCCTATATGAAAAAGCTCCTGATTTAGTGGATGACGAGCAACTTAAAGAATTGCATATTAAAATAATAGATCAAGATCTTGGATGAAATTTCCTGTGTATTTCTTTTAAGTATTTAATGTCCAAATGAGTATACACTTGAGTAGTTAAGAGTGAAGCATGCCCCAATAAAAGCTGTAAACTCCTTAAATCACAGCCGTTTTTAAGCAAATGAGTCGCAAATGTATGGCGAAGTATATGGGGATATATATTCTTTTCAATGCCAACCTGTAGGGCATATTGTTTTAAGATCTTCCATATGCCTACTCGTGTAAGTTTTTTTCCTCTCATATTGAGAAAAATATAATTTTCCGCTTTAGATGAGGCGATTCGGGGCCTGGCCTCTAAGAGGTATTGCATGAGAAATTTCATCGCTATATCTCCTACCGGAACCAGCCTTTCTTTACTTCCCTTCCCCTTTATTCTCACAATTTTTTCCTCTATATCTAAATTATTAAGACGCAAATTGACTATCTCAGAAACTCTCATTCCTGTTGCGTAGAGAAGCTCTAAAAGTGCCTTATCTCTAATGCCCTTAATGGTAGAAACAGAGGGAGCGTCCAGCAACCTGGAAACTTCTTCCTCACTTAAAAATTCAGGTAGATTTTTTTTCTTTTTAGGAACAGATATCTCCTCAGTTAAATCCTTTTTTAAATTTTCTTCCAGCTGTAAATATTTAAAAAAAGAGCGTAGGCAGGAAAAAGCTCTCGACCTCGAGTTCTGGGAAAGTCCTTCATCCTTTAAAAATTCTGCAAATTCATCAACATCAGAGGCACTTATATCGTCAATTTCTACATCTCCTAAAAAATTATAAAATTTCAGAAGATCACGCCTGTAAGAATCCACAGTATTAATAGAAAGACCCCTTTCTGAGAGTATATAAGCGAGAAAACTATTAATTGCGTCCAGTATGTGCATTCTAAGATTTTAAACTGCTAGAGATGAAAAAATCAAACACATTAAAGGGCAAAACTTTTATCATTGTCGATAACTTTCAAACCTGTGAGAATTTTGGTTTATATCGTTTAAGTAGTAAAGAAAGACTCACCACTGTAACAGAACTCATTGCCATTGCAAAACCTGCAAATTCCGGCCTGAAAGTTATACCAAAAGGTGGGTACAGAACGCCGGCTGCCACTGGAATAAGGATAGAATTATACGCGAATGCCCAGAAAAGATTGCCTTTAATTCGACTCATAACCTTTTTACTGAGATCTATAGCTAGAACCACATCCATTGGATCATCTTTCATTAAAACGATATCACCACTTTCTATAGCTACATCTGTGCCCCCTCCTATAGCTATCCCCACATCTGCCTGTGCAAGTGCAGGAGCATCGTTTATACCATCTCCAACAAAAGCTACGATTTCTCCTTCTTTCTGCAAATCTTTGACTACTTTAGCTTTATCTTGAGGTAATACTTCTGCGATTACACGATCTATATCCAACTCATGTCCAATAACTTCTGCCGTTTTTTTGTTGTCTCCTGTCAACATTATCACATTAAGTCCCATTTTTTTCAAAAGATTGACTGCTTTTTTAGCATTGGGCTTAACAGGATCCGAGATACCGAGAATCCCCAGAATTTTCTCTTTCTGTGACACGATTACTATAGTCCTCGCCTGCTGTTCCAATTCTTCAACATCATGCCTAACATTCCCGGGTAGACTTATGTTTTCCGATTGTATAAAATTTTTACTTCCTATCAAAATTTCTTCCTCTAAAATCTTGGCTCTTACTCCCCTACCCTCTACCATTTCAAAAGATTGGACAGGAACAAGTTCAATATTCTTTTCTTTTGCTTTATTTACAATTGATTCTGCAAGAGGATGTTCTGAATTTTTTTCAACACTTGCTGCAATTTTTAGTAAGACATCCTCATCAATTCCATACGGTATAATATCAGTCACAGTGGGTTTGCCCAGGGTTAAGGTTCCTGTTTTGTCCAGAATAACTGTGCTGAGTTTATGCGAGATTTCCAGTGCTTCACCGTTTCTTATAAGTATACCCAGCTCAGCTCCTCTACCAATCCCTGTGGTAACAGCAGTGGGAGTAGCAAGGCCCAAGGCACAGGGACACGCTATAACTAGAACAGAAATAAGAGTCGTTAAGGAGAATAGAAGAAGCTTTCCAAGTACTAAGTACCATACAGTAAAGGATAAAAGGGCAATTGCAAGAACAACGGGAATAAAATAGCTGACTACTCTATCTGCCACTCTCTGGATTGCCGGTCTTGAAGATTGGGCCTCTTCAACGAGACTTATAATTTGTGAAAGCAATGTATCTTTTCCAACCTTTTCTGCTTTAAACACCAGAACACCGTTTTTATTCAGAGTTCCACCTATAACTTTATCTCCGCGCTTCTTTAATCGAGGTAATGGCTCGCCGGTTATCATAGATTCATCGACATAACTTTCGCCACTTAATACAGTTCCATCTACAGGTATTTTTTCTCCGGGCTTGACAAAAAGTATATCTCCTGGTTCGACTTTTTCAAGCTCAACTTCTTCCTCACTTAAAAACTGGATGATTTTTTCTAAAATCAATTCTTCCGGAGGATATTCAAAGTATTTATCCTTCCATTTATAAATCCTACAACCAGAAAAACTTTCCTGTTTGCTTTCCAGATCTCTACCATTTACCCAAATGGTAGGACTACCAGGAAAAATTATATTTTCAATCTCTGATTCCTTGACTTTTTTGATCTTTACAGCCTTGTCATCTAGACCTAATGTCTTTAGTGCTTTATTAAGTTCCTTTAATGCCCGTATATAGTATGCACAGCCTTTAGTATGTAATACTTCAATTTCAAGATTTTCAATCTTTAACCGATGGGCAGTCTTCGGTCTAAGTCCTACTAGTTTTTTAATCGCTTCGGATGTCTTTCCTTTAGCTCTTGCCTCCAGAAACCTACCCAGCGACAAAAAGGAGGCAAGGAGTAATGCAGTATCATAGAAGAGGAAATCTCTGGTCAAAACCAAATTAAAAGTCCCCAATAAACTTGATATATAAGCGACGCCGATACCCATGGAATACATCACATCCATATTCAATGTTCCAATTTTCAAAGCCCGGAACCCGGCTCTGAAAATTGGAAGAGACACATATATGAAAGGAGGTGTGGCAACCAAAAGCATCAGCAAAGATTTTTCAAATGGAAGCGTCAGTTTTAGATAACCCATTAACATCAGAAGTATACCAAAAACAAAACCGATGATTATTCTGATTAATCGAGATTTAAGTTCTTTCTTTCTGGTTTCCTCTTCTTCTAAAGGCTTTTCTTCTGTCCCAAGGTATTTATACCCAGCAGATTCAATAGCCTTCTTGAAATCTATGAGCCCCACTTCCTCAGGATTGTAAACAATATGAGCTTTTTCTGTCCCTAGATTTACACTTACTTCAATTATTCCGTCAAGTTTTTTAAAGCGTTTTCTATGGTCTTAACGCACATTGCACAGGTCATTCCCTCAATCTTAACAGTTGTATGTGCGAATACTACGTCATAGCCTGCCTCCTGAATCGCTTTTTTAACGGTCTTTAAATCTACATTACCTGGCATCAATTCCACTGAGGCAGTTTCTGTGGCTAAATTAACATCTGCTTTTAAAACGCCATTCAAATTTGCCAGAGACTTCTCGACTGTTTTTGCACAGGTTGCACAGGTCATGCCCTTGATCTTAATTTTAATATTTTTCTTATCAAATGTCGTAATGCACCATCCTGTATATGTTAAATTTTACATAATTTAGTATAAGGTCGCAGCAAAAAATTTACAACTTTTTTAATTACATTTGTTAAATATTTAAATTGCTGTAATTACGGCTTTCTTGCTTTATACTAAAAGCAAGAAAGGAGAATGATATGAAAGAGAACAGACTCTCTTATCATCCCATCCTTGAAATTCTTGAAAAACCAAAGGTTCCCTTTTATTACAACGATAAGCTTATTTTTGGCAGAGCAGGTGACACTATAGCAGCAGCACTTTTTGCTAATGGCATTAGGATTTTTGGTCATCATCATAAAGACGGAGCCCCACAGGGAATATTTTGTGCAAATGGTCAGTGTGACCAGTGTAAAGTCATTGCTGATGGCAAAACTGTAAAAGCATGTATGACCCGTCTCAAGCCCGGAATGAGAGTCTATCAACTAAATGGATTACCCGAACTTCCAGAAGTTCATGATGTACCCGAACCACAGGAATTAAAAACATATCAATATACGGTTCTTATAATAGGGGGAGGCCCTGCAGGACTGGCTGCTGCAAAGGAACTTGGAGAAAAAGGTGTCAAAACATTAATTGTGGATGATAAGCACAGGCTGGGGGGCAAGTTGGTTTTGCAGACACATAAATTTTTCGGTTCAGTAGACGCATGCTATGCCGGAACAAGAGGAATAGACATAGCTAGGATTATGGAAGACGAGGTTAGAAAACATGATTCTGTTGAAGTATGGCTAAATTCCACTGTGGCATGGATATATAGCGATAAAAAAGTAGGAGTATTAAAAGATCAGATAGAGTATGTTCTTGTTGAACCGGATATCATCCTTGTTTCGGCTGGTGCTCGAGAGCGTTCTTTGATTTTCCCCGGGAACACACTCCCAGGTGTATATGGGGCAGGAGCATTTCAAACACTCCTAAACAGAGACCTGATAAAACCTACAAGTAGACTCTTTGTAGTAGGAGGGGGAAATGTTGGCCTAATAGCTGCGTATCATGCCCTTCAAGGCGGAATTAAAGTTGTAGGACTTGCCGAAGTTATGCCTGAAGTAGGAGGTTATCTTGTCCACAAGGAGAAGCTTTTAAAGCTTGGTGTTCCTGTGTATACTTCCCATACCATACTGAGTGCCAACGGGAAAGAGGAGGTTGAATCTGTAACCATAGCAGAAGTAGATGAAAAGTTCAATCCAATTCCTGGAACAGAAAAAACATTTGAATGTGATACGGTATTAATCGCAGTGGGGCTTGACCCTGTGAATGAATTCTATGAAAAGGCGAAGGAATTCGGGTTTAAGGTTTATGCTGCAGGAGATGCGGAGGAAATAGCTGAGGCATCTTCGGCTATCTTTTCTGGCAGAATTAAAGGGCTTGAAATTTTGAAGGAGCTTGACCTGTACAGTGGAGATATTGACCCACAACTTTATAAAACCCAGGAATTATTAAAATCAAGGCCGGGTAAGATTTATGAAATGAAATACCCCAATAGAAAAGATGGGGTTTATCCGATCCTTAATTGTGTGCAAGAAATTCCATGCAATCCGTGTTCCACTATATGTCCCAAAAATGCCATTGTAATTGAAGGCAATTTAATGAATCTCCCGAAGTTTACAGGGGAATGTATAGGATGTGAGATGTGTGTGGCAATATGTCCGGGATTGGCAATTACCTTAGTGGACTGGAGAAAGGGGGAACCAGTAGTTACAATTCCCTTTGAATTTGAAGACAATGTTGTAAAAGTTGGGGATATTGTGGATGTGACCGACAGACTTGGTAATGTCCTGGGAAGGGGATGGGTTGTAAAATCTCGTAAAGTTAAAAGATTTGGTAACACTAGATTATTGAAATTGAAAGTGAGTCCCGATATAGCGGAAAAGGTTTCTGGAATAAGAATACAGAAGCCAGAAGCTCCAATTGAGTACCACGAAGGGAGGATACCCGATGATGCAATTGTGTGTAGATGTGAGCGAGTAACTGCAGGGGAAATAAGGAAACTTATACGGGAGGGCGTAAGGGATATGAATGAAATCAAAGCCTTGACTCGTGCCGGAATGGGGGCCTGCGGCGGAAAGACCTGCACCAACCTCATAAAGAGAATCTTCAAAGAGGAAGGTATAAAAGAGGGAGAATACAAAGAATGGACACGGAGGCCTCTTTTTATTGAAGTACCCCTTGGAATTCTTGCAGGGATTAAGGAGGAAAATAATGGAGAATAGATTTGATATCATAATTATAGGAGCTGGAAGTACAGGGGTTCCTCTCGCTTATTTCCTAGCCAAAGAAGGTGTCAAGGTCCTGGTGATAGAAAAGGGAAAAAGCCCTGGACAAGGCTCCAATAAAGCTGCTATTGGGGGAATCAGAGCTACTCACTCCAATCCCGCAAAAATAGTTGTTGGATTAAAAAGTATTGAAATATTCAAAAATTGGGAAATGCAGACAGGGGATAACATTGAATGGTATCAAGGAGGATATAGTTTTGTAACATACCGTAAAAGTGATGAGGAATCCCTAAAGGAGCTTGTTAGATTTCAGAAGAATTATGGCCTTAACATAGATTTTCTCAACAGGAATGAGCTCCTAGAGAAAATACCTGCATTAAATCCTTATGGGCTTCGTGGCGGAACGTACTCGCCTGAAGACGGAAGTGCTTCTCCGCTTCTGGCCATAAATAGCTTTTACAGGCATGCTGTAAAACATGGCACAACTTTTTTATTTGATGCCGAAGTCACCGGTTTTACAAAAAACAAACACAGTATAATCGAAGTTAAAACCACAAAGGGCAACTTTAGGGGGGATATTTTTGTCAATGCCGCAGGTGCTCATGCCTCCCAGATCGCTTCCATGGCTGAACTCTCAATTCCTGTAAATCCTGATTCACACGAAGCCGGTGTAACAGAACCAGTCAAAAGGTTTTTTGATCCCATGATCGTGGATATTCGCCCTCAGGAAGGCTCAAAGAATTTTTATTTTTACCAGCACAAAACAGGGCAGATTATTTTCTGTCTAACTCCTTATCCCAGTATTTGGGGGTTTGATGTTAGGGAAACCTCGGAGTTCTTGCCACAAGTTGCACGAAGAATGATAGAGGTCGTACCTAAACTGGTAAATATTCGGGTAAGGAGAACATGGAGAGGGCTTTATCCCATGACCCCAGATGGTAATCCAATTGTCGGCTTTCTGGAGATTAATAATTTTCTTCAACTGGCTGGGATGTGTGGACAGGGCTTTATGCTAGGCCCGGGGCTAGGATTCTATCTAGCAAAATATTTAATAGGTGAAAAATTGGATGAGGTGGATCTGATTCTTCGTGAATTTAATCCCGGAAGAGAATTTGCCAAGGAAGAAATGTTAAAGTGATTTCCTTGACTCTCCTCTTATAGTTTTTTATACTTTCTAATCAAATCAAAGAAAGGAGGAGATTTTTTATGGTAATGGAGAAACTGAGAAACAGCACGAAGTTGATACTATGGATAGTGGTTTTTGCCTTTGTGGGATGGCTTTTCTTTCAACTTGGCGCACGTATTAGTGGTCAGAGAAAACTAAAACCCTGGCAAAAAGGTATTATTGCAGAAATTGAGGATGTAAAAATTGATTACAAGAATTTTGAAGCAAGGGTAAACTATGCCATTCAGGAAACCCTTGCTCTCAGGGAGAATAAAAATTTAACAGAAGAGGAGATTAAAAGAATCAGAGAGGCTGAGTTTAATAAACTTTTGGAGGATATCAGGTGGGCTAAATTCACCCAGGAAAAAAGAAAAATGAATATTCAGGATGGTACAATCTATCAGATAATTCTGAGGAATCCCCCTCCTGAGATAAGAAATGACACAAGTTTTTACACTGATGGGCAGTTTGATTATGAAAAGTATAAACAGGTCCTCCAGGACCCTCGAGCTCAACAGTATTTCGCTGCTTACGGGTATAAAATTAAATTACAAATTCCTAAAGAATGGACCATAGAGGATATTTTAGCCGCAGTTGATTTTTCTGACACTGAGCTCTGGGATATATACAAAAGAGAAAATACCAGCGTGAAGGTTAAATACCTTGCAATTTTTACGAGAGAAATACCAGATTCACTGATTTCTCTGAATGATGAGGATATTAAAAAATATTATAATGAACATAAAGAAAAATTTAGAGAACAACCAAAAGCAGCTTTAAAACTGGTTCAATTTGAGATTAAACCCACTATTGATGATACTCTTACTATCCGGGATAGGCTGGAAACAGCCTTAGAAATTCTTAAGGAAGGCGGTAAGTTTGAGGAGCTTATCAAAGACTACTCCGAAGATGATGGAGATTTTGGATGGATTAAAAAGGATGACAGGCGGACAGGAGAATTATTTGAAAAATTAAAGGATAAAAATACCGGCGAGGTGGTCGGGCCAATTACTTACGGGAGGGGAATGTATCTTTTCAAAATTGAGAAAAAAGCGCGTGACAGCATCAAAGTAAAGGACATTTTTGTTGCTATTGCCCCAAGTGAAGCTACGAAGCAGGATGTCTACGAGAAAGCAAAAGAATTTGTAAATATAGCCAAGAAAAAGGGATTTGAAGAAGCTGCTAAAGAGCTCAATCTTAAAGTTCTTGATACAGGAGAATTTTCACAGGAAGCGATTTTTATACCATACATTGGTTTCAGAAATCAGATAGTTAAGCATTTTATAAAAACCGGCAAAGAGGGCGAAATTTCAGATGTGTTCAATTTGAATAATAGATACCTTGTGTTGTACCTCTATAAAAAACAGGGGGAAAGGATTCCGGCTTTCAACGAGGATAATATAAAAGAAAAAGCCAAAAAACTTTATATCCTCTCGCAGAAGCTTCACATTGTCAAGCGAAACCTTAACCGTGCTGATTCTCTCATTAAATTGGGATTATCCATGGATTCTGTTCCTGAAAAGCTCATGGTAAAAGCTCATGTGGCTGAAACGGGATACTTTAAGTGGAAAACCCCCCCGGATCAAATAATTGGGTATAATCCAGAATTTAATGGGGTGGCTTTTTCTCTCAGGCCTGGATTAGTATCCAAACCTTTTGTTACAGAACCACATGGCGGGTATATTATCAAATGCTTAGATAAAAAAGAACCCACTAGGGAAGATTTCGAGAAGAATAAAATTCAACTGGTTCAGAGCTTAAGGTCTGAAATGTTGAATTACATCTTTAGAGAATGGCAGGAAGATTTCTCCAGTCTCGAGGATATAAAAGACTATAGAAACTATATTTACATTTATTAACCTTAAAAGTGGAGGTATTGTATGAAAAAAATATTGATTGAGAAAATATTTGCAAGGGAAGTCCTGGATTCCAGAGGTAACCCAACTATCCAGGTTGATTGTGTGTTGAACGACGGATCTATGGGAAGGGCAACTGTACCTTCTGGAGCTTCCACTGGAACTTATGAAGCGCTCGAGTTAAGAGATGGTGAAAAAAGATATCTGGGAAAGGGAGTATTAAAAGCCGTTGAAAATGTCAATAAAACAATAGCTAAAGAAATTGTAGGAAAATCACCCTTTGATCAAGTGGGTATTGATCAGCTTCTAATAAAGCTTGACGGAACTCCAAATAAATCAAAACTGGGTGCAAATGCTATTTTAGGGGTTTCTCTGGCTGTTATGAAAGCTGCAAGTAATTCTCTTAATCTCCCTCTCTACCGGTATATAGGGGGAGCAAATACAAAAACCCTTCCTGTTCCATTTATGAATGTTATTAATGGTGGTGTACATGCAGATAATCAACTAGATTTACAGGAATTTATGATTGTGCCCTTAGGTGCTCCCAGCTTCAAAGAGGCCCTGAGATTCGGTGCCGAAACCTTTCATAACCTCAAAAAAATACTCAAGGAGAAAGGAGAAGTCACCTCAGTGGGTGATGAAGGCGGCTTTGCTCCCCAGCTTTCATCTACCAAAGAAGCACTAAATATTCTAGTGGCAGCTATTGAAAAAGCTGGATACACTCCTGGAAAGGATATTGCACTAGCCCTTGATTGTGCAGCATCAGAATTTTATAAAGACGGGCGGTATTACTTTGAGGGGAAGGAACTGGATGCAAAAGGTATGGTTGACTTTTATGAGGATCTAATAAACTTCTATCCCATTGTTAGTATAGAGGATGGGCTTGCAGAAGAAGATTGGGAAGGATGGAAGATCCTGACAGAGAGATTGGGTAGTAAAATTCAGTTAGTGGGTGACGACATTTTTGTTACAAACACTGAAAGAATCAAAAAGGGAATAAAAATGGGAGTAGCAAATTCCGTCCTTATTAAATTGAATCAGATAGGTACAGTCACAGAAACACTTGAGGCTATTAATCTTTCCCACAAAAGTAGTTATACTACAATAATCTCTCATAGATCTGGAGAAACTGAGGACACCACAATCGCCGATCTGGCTGTCGGCGCTGGAACTGGTATGATTAAAACAGGATCCTTATCAAGATCTGAGAGGATAGCTAAGTACAACAGACTTCTGGTTATAGAAGAGGAGCTCGGGGAGAGTGCAATTTACTCAGGTAGTAGTGTCCTGAACCCTAGGAAATTATAACCCTCGGGAAGTAGGATATGAAGAAAAAAATAAAAAGTGTGGTAAGGATTTTTCTTCTGCTGTTCCTGATATGGGTGGTATATCAGTATGGTGTGAATTTTTACCAGCTTATTGCACTAAAGATTGAGGAAAAAAAATTGGAAAGAGACATTCTGCATTTTAAAGCACGAAGCATAGTTTTAGCATCCAGGATACATTATATTCAATCAGATGAGGGGAAAAGAAAAGTTCTCGAATCTAAATTATCGAGAGAGAGATAGGATACTATTCGCTTTTTGTATATCTTTTCTGATTTGCTGAGTCAGCTCCTCTAAAGAAGCGAACTTTTTTTCAGCTCTGATAAATTTGACAAAATTTACAGTAAGGTTTTCTCCATACAAGTGTTTATTGAAATTTATAAGATGAATTTCTAGTCGATGCTCACCCAGGCCGAGGGTAGGGCTTTTGCCAATGTAAGCAACCCCTTTCAATATTTTTTCACCGTATAGAACTTCAACCGCATAAACTCCATTTCCTGGTAATAGCTTATTTTCATGTACTGTAATATTCACCGTTTTAAATCCCAGGTCGCCTGCGATTCCCTTACCCTTTGAAACTACTCCAGAGACTGTATACAGCCGCCCAAGAGCCTTAGCTGCTTCTTCTACTCTCCCTTCCTTGAGGAAATCGCGAATTAAAGTAGAACTTATTACTTGCTCTCCCAGAAAAACAGGTGGAACAACGGTGAGGTAAAAATCGAACTTATTTAGCAATCTGGACACTTTTTCGGGCGTTCCTTCTCTATTTCGGCCAAAGTGATGGTTAAAGCCCATGACAAGGTACTGCATATTAAAATTTTTCTTCAAATAATGTAAAAACTCCTCTACTCCCATTTGCATGAGGGTTTCATTAAATTCCAATACTTCAATGTGTTTAATTCCCAATTGTTGTATAAGAAAAATTTTCTCATCATGGGTGGTTAAAAGATATCTTGCTTCAGGAGACATTTTTAAAAACTTGGGGTGCCCTTTAAAAGTAACAACAAGAGGTTCAATCAGGAATGCACGTGCAAGAGAAACAACTGTGGAGATTACTTTCTGATGCCCCAGATGCACGCCATCAAAATTTCCTATAGTAACAATAGAACCATACATTTCATGATGTTAGGACTTTTTTAGGATATACTCCATCCCATTTCAACATACCAACTCCGAGAAAATCCCTGGACTGATCAAATACACGAACAAGGGAGAAGCTTCTGGCATCATGGCTTCTTTTTATTATAGCACTCTGCGGTACTCTATTACCGTTTCGGAAGTAAAATGAGGAATTATTGGTTATGGTCACGCTTGCCATAAAAGAAAGACCCTCCCCAACAGGGATGAGTGCTTTTTTTATCTCTTCCTCATTTTCCAGATCGATTGAATTTTCAATTTTAAAATGTCCTATACGGGTTCTTACAAGATTTTTAACACATCCATATGTATTAAACCTGAGAGCTATATCGCGGGCCAGGGACCTTATATAAGTCCCAGACGAACACACAACCTGGATCTTAAAACTATCTCTGTTGAATTCCAGAAGTTCTATAGAATGGATATAAACTTTCCTTGCCTTTGGTACAACAAAAACTCCTTCCCTGGCAAGTTCGTAAAGCCTTTTCCCCTCTTTTTTTATTGCTGAATATGAGGGAGGAACCTGCTCTATTTCTCCAATGAACTCTTCCAAGACGGCTTCCAGTTCACTTTGTGTTATTGTTGGGACTTCCTTCTCCTCCAGTATATTTCCGTCCATATCCAAGGTATCAGTGAGAATACCTAATTGAATAGTGGCCACGTATTCTTTTTCCAAGTTAAATATATACTCTAAAAATCTTGTACCTTTGTTAACCCCTATAACCAGTACACCTGTTGCTCCAGGATCAAGGTTTCCAGAATGCCCCATCTTTCTGATTTTAAGAATCTTTCTTAATTTTCTAATAACATCAAAGGAAGTTAATCCCCTTGGTTTATTAATGTTGAGAAAACCATCCATTTTCTTCTTCCACTCTCACAAAAGTAATTTCAGGTATAAATTTTATTCTAAGATTCTTGGCTATTTTGCCTCTTAAAAATCCCCTTGCGCTTTCCAACCCCCTTTCTGCCTCTTCCCCGTCCACAGAGGAGTAAAATATCTTTGCAATTCTTAAATCATCTGTCACCTCTACCCTCAGGATAGTTACATTTCTTATTCGTGGATCTCGGGCCTCGGTTCTTATGGTCTCAGCGACGATCCTCATTATTTCATGTCCAACTCTCACAGATCTTTTATAAGGTTTCATAGTTCGATAATTATAATTTTGACTTCCTGTAAAAGCAATGGAAAGACAGTATTCGGAAATTTATCCTAACTCTCCTTACAAATTCATTTTTTAAAAAACCGTAAAATTGATTGAATACACAAAATATTTTAAAATTCACTCCAATGAGGAAGCTTATCGCATTTTTAATATTTTTCACTTTCTGTGCTCCGAGAAGAACCATATTAAGGAAAAATGAGGCAAGATTATACCTTCAAAAAAGTATTTCTTTTATAAATTCTTTAAGCAATGTGGAGGGTCAGGGGGTTGGTGACTTTGAGAGTGCCAATCTCGATATCAGATCAAAATTCACATTTAAAATAAATTCAGATTCTTTATGGTTTCATATTATTCATCCTGTGTATGGGTTTCAAAAAAACATAAATCTCTCAACATTTAAAACACTACTCCAAGAAGCATCAAAAAATCTTGTCATCAAGGATTGCTATAGATTGAATGACGGTAGGATTGTGGTGATAGGTACTCTTGAAGGGAAGCCAGTAAAAATTGTACTCAGAGACGAGTATATTTTAAGTTTTTCAATAAAAGATACAACCCTTGTATTTGGAGAATATACCGATCTGGGAGAATTTTCTTTTCCCGAATATATCCACGGGATTGTTAACGGAATTAAGTTCGATCTTAAGTTCACAGAAATAAGGAGGTTTAAGGATGATTGATTATTTTCTGACCGAAGAGGAAGAGATAATCAAGGAACTAGCAAGAAAAATCGCTGAAGAAAAAATAAAAGCAAAGAGAGCCTACTACGATGAAACCCAGGAGTTCCCATGGGATATAGTAAAAATTATGGCTGAAAGTGATCTTTTCAGGATTTTTATACCCGAGGAATACGGCGGTTTTGGAGGAGGTGTCATGTCGCTCACTGTTGCTGTTGAGGAACTGAGCAGAGGCTGTGCTGGTATCGCTCTTGCTTACGCTGGTACTGCTCTTGGAACCTTTCCTATCTTGCTTTTCGGAAATGAGGAACAGAAAAAGAAATACCTACCAAGGATAGCAGAAGGTGAACTTGCAGCCTTCGCATTAACAGAGGCACAGGCAGGAAGTGATGCAGGAAATATAAAAACTAGAGCGGAAAAAAGAGGAGATTATTATGTGTTAAATGGTACGAAACAATTTATTACCAATGGAGGCGAGGCTGGCATTTATACTGTGATAGCTCTCACGAATCCTGAGAAGGGAGCCAGAGGAGCGTCAGCATTTATAGTGGAAAAAGGAACCCCTGGGCTGAGCTTTGGCAAGAAGGAAAACAAACTAGGTATAAGAGCATCCGCCACAAGAGAAGTTATTTTTCAAGATTGCAAGATTCCCAAAGAGAACCTCCTCGGAAAAGAAGGAATGGGATTTATTATTGCAATGAAAACATTTGATTATTCAAGACCTGGAGTGGCTGCTCAGGCACTGGGTATTGCCCAGGCAGCCCTTGAAGAGGCAACTAAATACGCAAAGGAAAGGATACAATTTGATGTACCCATTGCAAATTTTCAGGCCATACAGCATATGCTTGCTGATATGGCTATAAAACTGGAGGCAGCCAGGGCTTTAACCTACCAGGTTGCCAGAAATATAGATAAGGGTAACACGAAGATCACAAAAGAATCTGCAATGGTGAAATGTCTGGCTTCCGATGTGGCCATGGAAGTAACCTTAAATGCTGTCCAAATCTTCGGTGGATATGGTTATATGAAAGAATATCCTGTTGAAAAGCTGATGAGAGATGCGAAAATAACCCAGATATATGAAGGGACCAACCAGATAATGCGAAATATTGTGGCTTCTCAGTTATTAAAAGAGGTGAAGTAATATGAATATAATTGTTTGTATAAAACAAGTTCCCGATACACAAGACGTTAAAATGGATCCGGAGAGGGGCACTCTTATTAGGGAAGGAGTCAAGTCCATTGTAAACCCATTTGACCTCTATGCACTTGAAGAAGGCATCAGGATAAAGGAGCGCACTGGAAAAGGTACAGTAGTAGCCCTCACTATGGGACCTCCTCAAGCTGAAGAGGCTTTGAAGGAAGCAATAGCTATGGGTGTTGACCGGGGAATTCTTATTACGGATAAGGCATTTGCTGGCGCTGATACACTGGCAACTTCTTATACCCTTGCCAAAGCCATTGAAAAGATTGGATCACCTTGGGTCATAGTGTGTGGAAGACAGGCCATTGATGGAGATACTGCCCAGGTGGGGCCAGAACTTGCAGCCTGGCTTGATGTACCCCAAATTACTTATGTAAGTAAGATTCTTGAAATTGACGAAAAAAGGATTAAAGCTGAAAGACTCACAGATTATGGTTACGATGTGGTGGAAGCCACCGTACCGTGTGTAATCACAGTTAACAAAGAAATCAATGAACCTAGGCTACCTTCCCTGCGGGGAATGATGAAAGCTAAGAGGTTTAAACCCGAAATATGGGATTCCAGCTCCATGGACGTGGATAGGAAATATATAGGTCTTGAAGGTTCGCCAACCCGGGTAATAAAGATATTTGCTCCTCCTCAAAAGATCGGTGGCCAAAAACATGAAGGAACGCCTGAAGAACTTGCAAAGATAATTGTTAAGAAATTCGAAGAATTGAAAATTATATAGGAGGGCATAATGCCAAAAAGAGAGCTCAGGGTTATAAAAGAAAATTGTACTGGATGCGGAGTCTGTGAAGAGGTATGTCCATACAATGCTATTGAGGTTATAAATGGTATAGCAGTGGTAAGAGACAACTGTGTATTCTGTGGTATTTGTGTTGAATCATGTGCCTTTGAGGCACTCAAACTCTATGAAGAAAAACCTGAGGAAAGAACGGTACCAGAAGGATATTCCGGCGTTATGACCTATGCAGAGGTCCTGAACGGGGAATTATCAAGGGTTTCTCTCGAAATACTTAGTATAGCCAGAGAACTCGCAAAAAGACTGAATACTAACGTCACAACTCTTTTGATTGGACATAATATAGAAAAACACGCGAAGGCTCTAATAAACCATGGTGCTGATAAGGTGATTGTGGTGGATCATTCTGAATTAAACAGATTCATTGATGAGAAATATGCAAAAATCTTTGTGACTGCAATTGAACAATTCAAACCAGAGGTGGTTATAGGAGGCGCAACAGCAGTAGGAAGGGCCTTATTTCCGAGAGTTGCTGCTCTTTTGAAGACAGGTCTCACTGCAGATTGCACTGAATTTGATATAGAGAAAGAAACCGGACTTCTCTTGCAAACCAGACCTGCCTTTGGGGGTAATATCATGGCCACAATCAAAACAGAGTTTACCCGCCCGCAAATGGCTACTGTTAGACCCCGTGTATTTAAGCCATTGACTCCAGAAGAAAGGGATGGAGAAATCATCAAATTAGAATATGAGCCACATAAAGAGTCATTTGTGAAACAAGTTCTTGATGTGCTTATTACCGAAGGGGAAACAGTAAACCTAGAAGATGCAGACATTATTGTATCTGGAGGAAGAGGCGTTGGGAGTAAAGAAAATTTCAAAGTAATCTTTGACTTGGCTAAAGAACTTAATGCAGCAGTAGGTGCTTCCAGAGCCGCTGTGGATGCTGGATGGATACCTTATGCTCACCAGGTAGGTCAGACTGGTAAGACAGTCTCTCCTAAAATATATATAGCATGTGGCATCTCAGGGGCTATTCAGCACCAAGTGGGTATGCGTTCCAGTGACTTTATAATTGCTATAAATAAAGACCCCGAAGCTCCGATATTTGATATTGCAGATCTTGGCATTGTGGGGGACCTATTTGAAGTTATACCCGTATTAATAAAGGAAATAAAAAAGAAAAAAGGCGAGTAACTCCTCCACTAAAAATAGCATTTTTTACTATCTGCAATAATTCTAGAGGTTTATATTCATCTTGATCACTTTTATAAAATAAGTTTTTTAAGATTTGGCCTACATCACAGAATACCAAGCCTGCTTCAAAAGATTTTTATTAAATTTAATATTATTTTGAAACAATTCTTGACAAAAAATGATTTTTACTTTAAAATAAAAACATATTGGAGGGTTGGCGTGAAGGGTTCTAAAAGAAGTTCAGATAATCTAAAAACCCTAATATACGAAGCAATCAGGATGAGAGGGATGAGACTGACTCCACAGAGAATGGCTATTGTAAATCACATTGTTGGTAATCGTAACCATCCATCTGCTGATGAGATTTTCAATATAATTAAAGAAAATTATCCCACAATATCCAAAGCTACAATATACTCTACCCTTGAGCTTCTTATAGAACTTGGCTATATAGATAAGATTGTCTTTCAGGATAACAGAGAAGCGCGTTTTGATGGTAATCCCAAGCCCCATGCTCATTTTATCTGTACCAAATGTGGGAAAATTTATGATTTCCATAATCTGAATCTCACTGATCAGATTAACAGTCTCGAAAAAAAGGGCTATAGAGTTAACAAGACTCAAATTTATATATATGGTGTTTGCCCTGAATGTCAGGAAAAAGAAAAATTGTTTTAAAAAGGAGGTAGTACCATGGATACATTAAACAAAATCCCATTAATTGGGGAAAAATTCCCGGAAATTGAAGTACAAACTACTCACGGCAAGATAAAACTCCCAGATGCCTACAAAGGCAAATGGTTTATACTCTTCAGCCATCCTGCAGATTTCACACCCGTATGTACAACTGAATTTGTGGCATTTCAACTCAGGTATGATAAATTCAAAGAATTAAATACCGAGCTTATAGGACTCAGTATTGACCAGGTATTCAGCCACATTAAATGGGTGGAATGGATCCAGGAAAACATTAAGGTGGAGGGTAAACCCGTAGAGATAAAATTTCCTGTAATTGCTGATGATACAGGTAGAGTAGCCGCACAGCTTGGGCTCATTCATCCAGCAAAAGGTACTAACACCGTACGTGCAGTTTTTATAGTGGATCCGAAGGGTATTATACGAGCTATACTATATTATCCTCAAGAACTGGGGAGAAATATGGATGAGATCCTGAGGATGATCCGGGGATTTCAGACCTCTGATAAATATGGTGTAGCTATCCCGGCAAACTGGCCTGAAAACGAAATAATAAAGAACAGAGTTATTGTTCCTCCTGCGGCCAGTGAGAAAGAAGCTAAGGGAAGACTCGAACAAGCTCAGAAAGGTGAAATTGAATGCTTCGACTGGTGGTTATGCCATAAAAAGATATAAAATTAATAAGAACAAGAGGGGGGAATATCTCCCTCTTGTTTAAAAATCAAAGATTTCTTTTTTAAATTCTGCATACTGGCCCCATAAAAATTCCTCTTTACACTTCATCATCGCTCTTAGAACATTTTTTTTGATATAGGGAACATCCCTTTGCAGCTCTTTGATAAATTCTCTAATTCGCTCTCTTTTGTTTTTGTTTTTATATATACATCTGTTATCCACAAAGGGAAGTAAAGACTGCATTGCATAGGCCCGAGTGAGCTTTGATTCGATTAAAATAAGAGGCCTTACAATATAAAACTTCCCTCTAAAAAGTTCCTGTTTAGGTAAAAAAGTGCTTATCTCTCTACCAAAAAGTATATTTAAAAGCAAAGTCTCTATCAGGTCATCTAAATTATGTGCAAGAGCAATCTTCCTTGCCCTCACTTTTACGGCAAATTCCACAAGTTTTTCACGCCTTCCACGGGAACATATAAAGCACGGATTAAAAGGTTTTATTCTATTTTTTATAGTCTTCAAACTATACTCATCAGTTAGAGTATAAAAAACAATACCTCTTTCTTCCAAGAATGATTTAATTTTCTTTTTCTCTTTTTCATCCAGGAGTCCCATTCCATTGTCCACATATACACCATAAAATTTCAAATTTTTGTTAATTTTCTTATTGTACAAAGACATGAGATCAACCAGGCAAAGACTATCTTTACCACCTGAAATGCTCAGAATGACACCATCGCCATCTTCAAATAAATCAAAAATATTATCGGCTTTTTCTATTTTATTTAACAGTTTATGCCTTAAGCTTAACATCCTGTCCATCTGTATTATTGTAAAAGTATCTGAAGGAATTTTAAAATTTGAAGGTTATTTTTCGAATTCTTATAGAACTAACGGAATGAGAAGGCATATTTGACAAAGCCTCAGTAAAGAAGTACTATTTCAAAAAGGAGGAGTTATGGCAGAGATGATTGCAATTTGTGGTTTGGTTTGCTCAAAAAAGATTAGATAGAATTAGAAACAGTATTCTATAGCACAAGTTTTGTTACCGAAATTTCACAAAATAATTGAATTTATTTGAATATCGTTGAATTGCCCTGCTTTTTAGTTTAAAATCGTTCACATGTCTAAAATTAAAAAATTACTTGTTGTTGAATCTCCTACGAAGGCGAAAACTATAAAAGGGTATCTGGGTAAAGATTTTGATGTAGTAGCCTCCAAAGGTCATATTAAAGACCTTCCGGAAAATAAGTTCGGTGTGAGTATTAAACAGGGATTTAAGCCCTATTATATAATCCTTCCTGGAAAGAAAAAGGTTGTACAAGAGATCCAACAAAAAGCAAAGGTATCTCAAGAAGTTTTTATCGGAAGCGACCCGGACAGAGAAGGGGAAGCCATTGCACAGCATGTGAAAGAAGTAATAAATAAAACTGATAGAAAGAAGAATGTAAAAAGGGTTTTATTTTTCGAAATTACTAAGGAAGAGGTAAAAAATGCCATCAACAATCCGCAAGAAATAGATATTAATAAAGTAAATGCCCAGCAGGCAAGGAGGATCCTTGATCGAATAGTAGGATACATGGTTAGCCCTGTGCTTTGGAGGATACTTCGGAAAGGGCTATCTGCAGGGAGAGTACAGACTGTGGCTCTGCGATTGATCTGTGAAAGAGAAAAGGAGAGAGAAAGGTTCCAACCAGAGACTTATTTTCTTGTCAAGGCGCTCTTTGAGAAGGATGGACAAAAATTCGAAGCCCTTCTGAAAACCAAAGGTAAATTAAAAGACAAAACAATTGTGGAAGATATTAAATCCAAGCTTCCGGGACTTACAGGAATTGTAGAAACATTCAAAAAAGATAAAAAATTCATAACACCTTATCCCCCTTACAAAACCTCTACCCTTCAACAGGATGCTTCACAAAAATTGGGTTTCACTCCTAAAAGGACCATGCAACTGGCCCAGGAATTGTATGAAGGCGTAAATATCCAAGGGGAACGAAAGGGGCTCATAACCTATATGAGAACCGATTCTGTTAGGATATCAGAAAAGGCCATTAATACAACCAGGAAAGTAATTAAAGATAAATTTGGAAGTGAACTTCTCCCTCTAAAACCACGTAAATTTAAAGAGAAGAAAATCCAGATTCAGGGAGCTCATGAAGCTATCAGACCTACTTATCCAACCATCACACCTTCGGATATACAGAATGAGATAAAAAAAGAACTATTTAAATTGTATAATTTAATATGGAAAAGAGCACTTGCTTCTCAGGCGAAAAGTGCTGAGGAAGAACATTCCAAAGCAACCATCAAAGTTGGGCAGTATATTTTTGAGGCCCAAGGCAAAAAGGTTTTATTTCCGGGCTTTTATAAAATACTTGATTATAGCCCCAATTATAAACAATTACCCGAAATGAAGCCGGGTGATCAGATCAAATTAATAGATCTTAGTATAGAAGAGAAACAAACAGAACCTCCAGCGAGATATACAGAGGCAACACTCATTAAGGCTCTCGAAGCCAACGGAGTTGGGCGTCCGTCTACTTACGCCCCCACCCTATCCACCCTCTATCAGAGAAAGTATATAATAAAGCAGAAAAGTTCGTTGGTACCCACTGAATTGGGGATGCTCGTTTATGAAATTTTGATTCCAAGGTTTAAGGAAATATTTGATGTGGAATTCACCGCCAGAATGGAAGAAATGTTAGATAAGGTGGAAAATGGCGAGATAACCAAAGAAGAACTTCTTGAACAATTTTATTCCAGATTCAAGATAGAATTGGATAACTTTGTTAGAGAATCTAAAAGTATAAAAAAGGAGCTTGAAGTAACGGAAGAAAATTGTCCTATTTGTGGAGCACCTCTGGTAATTCGTTGGAGTAAATACGGGAAATTTCTTGCATGTTCTAAATATCCTGAATGTAAATACACCCGTCCTCTAGAAATGGAAGTAGCAGAAGGTATCAAATGCCCTGTGTGTGGAAAAGACATGATATTGCGGGAGGGAAGAACAGGAAGATTCTATACATGCATAGATTATCCCAGGTGTCCAGGAACCTTGCCATATACTACAGGTGTGAAATGTCCAGAATGTGGGGGAGATTTAATAGAAAGAAAAAATAAAAGGGGACAAATTTTCTATGCTTGCTCTAACTATCCAAAATGTAAATTCACCTTATCCAACAAACCTGTGCCTATAAAATGCCCAAAATGTGGTTTTAATTTCCTAGTGGTTCACAAAAAGGGTAGAAAAGAATTATATAAATGCATAAAATGTAATTCCATTTTCACAAAAGAGGAGCTGGAAAATGGGTAAAAAGGGGCTTTTCTTTGATTTTGGGGGCACAATTGTCACAGACGAATCTGACCATAGACTTCACCTTATGATGACGAGGGAGATCGTGAAAAAATATAGGCTTAATTTGACACCTGAAGAAGTAGATGCCTTTTTTAACGGATTTGTTAAAGCTAGACTCTTAACATCGCACGAAAAATGGCCTATAATAATAAATGCATATAAAAATGCTTTTACCATCCTTCTTACTGCCAACAAAATATTGGTGGGTAAAGAAGATTTACAATATTTTGAGAGTCTGTACCTCAAACTACATAAAAATTATACCGAGCCATTTCCTAATGCAATTGACGTTCTGAGAGAGCTATCCGGTGAATTTTACATGGCAATAATATCCGACATTGATAATAATATAATCTTTCCTATACTGGAAAAACTAAATATCCTAAATTTATTTAAGCATATCACAACTTCTGAAGAAGTGGGAGTGGGGAAACCGAACCCTAAAATTTTTGAGGTAGCTTTAAACAAAGCTGGATTAAAGCCTGAGGATGCTGTATATATAGGTAATTCACTGAAACATGATGTAGAAGGAGCTAGAAAAATAGGTATGGATTATATACATTTTGGTGAGGAGGTAAAAAATTGGATTGAATTGAAAAATGAGATTATAAGGAGGTACAAAAATGAGGGTTGAAATAAGAGAAATAAATCCTGAAAACAAGAGGGAATTAAAAAAATTTGTGATGCTGGAATGGAAAATATACAAAAATGATCCTAATTGGGTGCCTCCTCTGATCGACGAAGATATAAAGCGCCTTTCCCCTAAACACAATCCGTTTTTTGAGCATAGTAAAGTAAAGCTATTCATGGCGTTTAAAGATGGAAAACCTGTAGGCAGAATTGATGCCCATATTGATTATAATTTCAATGAATTTCATGACGAAGATGCTGGATTTTTTGGCTTCTTCGAGTCAATCAATGATAAAGAAATCGCGCATGCTCTCTTTGATAAGGCTGTTAACTGGCTCAAAGAAAAAGGGATGAAGGTCATTTACGGTCCCATGAACTTTACAACCAATGATGACGAGTGTGGCTTATTGATCGACGGATTTAATTCTCCTCCAGTCTTCGGTATGACATACAATCCACCATATTATATCGACCTAATAGAAAGTTATGGCTTCGAAAAAGCCAAAGATTTAGTCGCCTACTTGATAACGATTGATGAGGAATATAAAAAATTTATAGCACATCTTGAACGGAGATTAAAACCTCTTGCTGAAAAAGCACAGGAATGGGGATTCACAATAAGAAATGTAAATATGAAAGATCTGAACAACGAGGTTAAAAGAATATTTAATATTTACAACAGTGCCTGGGAAGCTAATTGGGGATTTGTTCCATTTACAGAGAAAGAAATTGAGCATCTCGCTCAAGGCCTTAAACAGATAGTCATACCAGAGCTCGCCAAAATAGTCGAATATAATGGAGATCCCGCAGCATTTGGACTCCTCATACCCGACATAAACCAAGTACTGAAAAAAATGAACGGGAGACTGTTCCCCTTTGGCTTCATAAAATTTCTAACAGGCCTTAAAAAGATAGACGGTCTCAGGCTCCTTGCTCTGGGTATTAAAAAGGGATATCGAAGAAAGGGAGCAGATTCTCTACTTTATTATCACATGATGAAGGATGCTATAGCAATGAATAGATTCAGATACTGTGAAGTTTCGTGGCTTCTAGAGGATAATTACCTGATTATCAGAGCAACAAAGTTCATGGGAGGTAAGCAATATAAAACGTACAGAGTATACCAAAAGAGTTTAATTGATTAGGGAACAATAACTTTAAGAGCTTTTGGGGCACATTTAACTATTGCAGGCAATTTCCCAATAGGTTCGGAATCAACATGAAAATACACATTTTCACCCTTCAATTTTATTAATGTTCCCTTAAAGAATTCCACCGTACCCATTTTATGATGCAATCCCATAAGAAACCCCGAAAAATGTTTAAGATCGTTGAAGAAACCACTTTCTCTGAAGACAACTATATCAAGCTCCCCATCGTCTGGTTTTGCATACGGTGCCATCTTCCTCTTGCCTCCATAATATGATATATTTGAAATCACAACTTCGTAACCTATTCCCTTATTTACTCCGTCTATTTCTATTTCTATGGGAAGAGGATCATAGAAAGGATATTTTGCAAACCCGACCATTACATGAGATGGTTTACCGAACATCTTTTTAAACTCATGTTTTAAATTATGAACTGTATAACCATCAAGTCCTGCCCCGAGCATCATAGTGTAGTAACGTTTATCGTTGACAAAGCCAAGGTCTATTTCTCTGACTTTACCTGTCTTGATAATTTCTGCTGCTTTAACTGCGCCCATAGGTATTCCCATTTCAAGTGCAAAAACATTAGTTATGCCCAGTGGTAAAATGCCAATAGGAACACCTGAATAGGCAGTACCATTAGCAACTTCATTCAGTGTTCCATCACCGCCTCCCGAAATGATCAGGTCAAAACCGTCCTCTACCCCACTTTTTGCAATCTCAATAGCTTCTCCAGGCTTTTGAGTTTCGACTATATAAACCCGCCCTATTTCTGATAAAATTCTCAAAATCTGGGCTTTATTTCTGGAAAACCTGAATATATGATAGGCTTCCGGGTTTATGATAAGTAGAATTTTTTTCATATATTCTATTTTAATGTAGGATTGCTGTATTTTGAAGAATATATTACTCGAAATCCCCTTCAATTCAGGAATAGTATTCCCTTGACTTTACTTTTAATTTAAATTAAGCTATTTTGTTACTCAAACAAAAGGGAGGTATAAAATGGATCTTGAGAGGGAAAAATTTCTCGAGAATCTCGTAAATGCTATGAGTCCTTCAGGATTTGAAGAAGAAGCTGTTAAAGTATGGAAAGAAAGGGCAGAAAAATTTGCAGACCGTGTATACCATGATTATCATGGTAATTCAATCGCCGTTATAAATGAAGGCAAAGAACCTAGAATAATGCTTGCAGGCCATATAGATGAAATTGGGTATATGATCAGATACATAGACGATAATGGTTTCCTGTATTTTTCCCCCATTGGCGGGGTGGACCCTCAGATCGCCCAGGGTCAGAGGGTTTGGATTAAAGGTAAAAATGGAGAAAGGATCCTGGGATTAATAGGCAAAAAGCCTATACATCTTATGAAAAAAGAGGAAAGAGATAAAGTTCCTGAATTTTCAGATATGTGGATAGACATAGGGGCAGAATCAAAGGAAGAGGCTCTTAAAAAAGTAGATATTGGAGCCCCCGCTGTTAACGCTCTCTCTTATTCAAAGTTAATGAATGATTTTGTGGTAGCAAGAGGGTTCGATGATCGCGTGGGAGCATTTATTGTGCTTGAAGCTTTAATAGAGCTTTCGAAAATTAAAGATAGGCTCAATGCCTCCGTCTATGCTGTGGCTACCGTGCAGGAAGAGATTGGACTGAGGGGAGCAAAAACCAGTGCTTTCGGTATTGAGCCACATGTGGGGATAGCAGTAGATGTGACCTTTGCCACTGATCAACCTGGTGTAGACAAAAAGAAAATTGGTGAAATTAAGATGGGAAGTGGTCCTGTCATTGCAAAGGGCCCAAATATTAATCCTAAAGTATTCGAATTACTTATAAAAACAGCAGAAGAGGATAGTATACCCTATCAGATAGAAGGTATTCCTCATGGTACTGGAACTGATGCCAATGCAATCCAGTTGACCAGGGCTGGTGTAGCTGCAGGCCTTGTTTCAGTTCCAAATAGATACATGCATACTCCCTGCGAAGTTGTCCATCTTCAGGATTTAGATAACATAATTAAACTCCTTTCAGGTTTCATTAAGAGAGTAGAAAGCAAAGACCAATTTGTACCTTACTAAAATGGGTAAGAGAACTGTAAAAACTTTTATTGAAAGGAAAAAAGAAAGAGAAAAACTGGTCCTTGTCACCGCATACACTTATGCCCAGGCTAAAATTGCTGAAGCCGCGGGGGTAGACGGAGTCCTTGTGGGAGACTCCTTGGGCATGGTGATAAAGGGTGATGCAAATACTTTAAATGTTTCTCTGGAGGAACTTGAATACCATACCTCTTGTGTTAAAAAGGGATTAACTTCTCCTCTTTTAATCGCAGATATGCCATTTTTATCCTACCAAAGTTCTGTGGAGAAAGGGATAGAAAGTGCAGGTAGACTGATAAAAAGAGGAGCAGAAGCAGTGAAAATTGAAGGCGGTGAAGAGGTAGCCCCCTTGATAGAAAAGCTTGTTCGTCACGGTATTCCTGTTATGGGACATCTTGGAATGACACCACAATATATTCATAGTTTTGGTGGGTATAGACTTCAGGCAAAATCAGCGAGAGCAAAAAGAAAAATTTTGGAAGATGCAAGGATTCTTGAAGAAGCTGGGGTTTTTTCTATAGTGTTGGAACTCATTCCCCTGGAAGTTGCTAAAGAAGTAACAGAAAAGGTAAATATTCCTACAATAGGCATAGGGGCCGGTCCTTTTACAGATGGACAAATCCTTGTTTTTCATGATATTATGGGGCTTTATCCTGAGTTTAAACCAAAATTCGCTAAAGTATATAGAGATCTCTTTACTGAAGCGGTTTCAGGATTGAAAGAATTTATAATGGAAGTTAAAGAAGGACAGTTTCCTGATGAAGAGCATAGCTTCCGGTTAAAAAAATGAAAATTATCAAAAAAATCGCAGAGATGCAGAAAATAGCAAACGACTTGAGGCAGCAAGGTAAGAGTATAGGTTTTGTACCCACCATGGGCTATCTACATGAAGGGCATCTTTCTTTAATGAAATGCGCAAGAAAAGAAAACGATGTGGTTGTTATTTCCATTTTCGTTAATCCCATACAATTCGCTCCTGGAGAGGATTATGAGCGCTATCCCAGGGATGAAGAAGGTGATATAAGAAAAGCAAAAGAAGCTGGTGTGGATATAGTTTTTATTCCAGATGTAAAGGACATGTATTCCGATAATTATTCCACTTATGTAGAGGAAAAAGTTCTTTCAGCTGGTCTATGTGGTGCAAGAAGGCCTGGACATTTTAAAGGTGTAACTACAATTGTGGCAAAACTTTTTAATATAGTAAAACCACATCGTGCATATTTTGGTAAGAAGGACTATCAGCAGTTAAGGGTTATAGAGAGGATGGCGAGAGACTTGAATTTCGATATAGAAATTATAGGATGTCCTATTGTGAGGGAACCTGACGGACTTGCTATGAGCTCCAGAAATGTATATCTTAACCAGGAAGAAAGAAAATCCGCCCTCTGTCTTTACAAGTCATTACTATTGGCTCAAAATATGATAAAAAAGGGAGAAAGAAACCCCGCAATTATTAGAAAAACTATGGAAGAATTTATTTTAAAGCATCCTCACGTGAAAAAAATAGACTACATTGAAATTGTTGACAGATACACCTTACAACCTGTTGATAAACTGACAGGAAATGAATTAATTGCTCTCGCAGTTTTTGTTGGCCCTGCTAGACTTATAGATAATATGGAGGTGAGTCTGTAATGATGGTCACATTGCTTAAATCTAAAATTCATAGAATTCGTGTTACAGGTAAAGAAATAAATTATGAAGGAAGTATAACAATTGATATAGATATTATGAGGAAAGTGGATCTTCTACCCTATGAGCGGGTAGAAGTTTATAATATAACAAACGGAGAAAGATTTTCGACATACGTAATCCCTGGAAAACAGGGTAGTGCCGAAGTAATTTTGAATGGCGCCACTGCACGCAAAGGAGAAGTTGGCGATCTCCTTATAGTTGTTTCGTATATTACCTTGCCTATAGAAGAAGCCAAAAAATACAAACCGAAGGTATATGTTTTTGAAAAACATATATAGTGAAGGAACTCCTACATAACAAGGAGGATAACTTTGAGGGTATTAAAAATATTCATAATATTGATATTTCCTCTGTTTCTTCATGCCCAGGGGAAAATCATCGGTAAAGTATACGATGCAGTATCTGGCAAAGGCCTTCCAATGGCTAATGTTATAATAAAAGGAACTAAGATAGGTACATCTTGCGATATCGATGGTAGTTTCATTTTGTTAAAAGTGCCTCCTGGTGAGCATATTCTGGTTGCATCAATGATTGGTTACAAGCCAGAGGAAGAGAAAGTTATAATAAAAGATGGAGAAATTAAGGAAGTATACTTCTATCTCCATGAGGAAGTTTTCAAAGTTCAGGAACTGGTTGTAGTTGGAGAAAAACCTCTCCTCGAAAAAGATGTTTCTTCTTCCAAAAGAAGTATTTCCTCTGAAGAACTTGAAGCTATACATACAGAGGATATAAAAGGTATATTGGAGAGACAGGCTGGGTTTCAGGGCCAGGGAACAGATATCCACGTAAGGGGTGGACGATCTAATGAGGTTCTACTTCTCATAGACGGTCTTCCCATTAAGGATCCCCTCTCAGGGAGTGCCTTCGGAATCTATGTGCCTGTTTCTGCTGTGAAAGAGCTAGAGGCATTGACAGGAGGGTTCAACGCGGAGTATGGCCAAGCGATGTCAGGGATCGTCAACCTACAGGTACGGGAAGGCGGGAATAAATTCACTGGAAATCTTATGTACAAGAGAGACAACATCGGCGGTCTATCAGAGAAAATTGGTTTAAAAAATCACTTTAACAAAGACATTCTCTCACTCACACTGTCTGGTCCGGAACTTATAAGCGCGGGGTTGGCTAAATTATTTAAGTTAAATATTCCAGGATCTATCACATATTTCTTTAATTTATATGCAAAGCTAGAAGATACTTATCTTCCTCATGTTGATAAGCTTTATACTTCAGTATACGACACTGATAAGCTTTCACCACGGGAGGAAAATTCTTATTCTGCAGTAGGTAAAATTACGTGGAGAATAAGTAACTCCCATAAACTTTCTTTTCTCTTCTCCAGATCCCTGGAGATTAATCAGGGATATTTCAATTCTCGAAGCGACTATCCCTTTGCATATGGATTTCCTTACAGATATATCCATATCCTTGATAATTATCTTACTTTCACCCGTGATGGAATACAGACGGCGCTACTCTGGCACCACGCTTTAAGTCCAGCTTTGTATTATGATCTAAAACTTTCAAGATTCTTTACAAATTTACATGCAGATGTCCAGGGGAAGCACTGGTCTGAATATGAAGAGCTTGTGGACACAATTCCGGGCGATAGATTCTGGGATTTTGGAGATGCGCCCTACTGGCATGATCATTATGTGGAGACTTACACCTCAAAATTTGACCTGGTTAAAATTTTCTCTAAAGTGTTCAGGATGAAAACAGGCTTTATAACAAACAGAAACGAAATACAGTGGATTGATATCCAGTATCCATGGTATTCTACAGAGGGAGGTCTTGGTCTTAACCATGATCTTTACAGGACTGTATCCTGGAACGGAGGAATGTATATTCAGGGCCAAATCCATTTTGCAGGTATGATAGCCAATGTGGGGACACGTGTTGATTTCTGGATTCCTGGTAAATATGCTGACGATGGAGTCAAAAGAGCTTTGGAAGATCCAGATCTTCCACCGTTAGTTAAGAAAGAGTATGAACATTATCTTAATGAGAATATCAAAATAAAAGGCAGGATTATAAAAGCTCACATGAGTCCCCGCATTGGAGTTGCTTATCCTATCACTGAAAACGACAAATTCTTCTTCTCATACGGACACTTCTCCCAACTTCCGGATCTCAAATATGTTTATTCGAAACTGGGGGTCAGGGCCTCATCTACTTATGAACTCGTGGGAAATCCAAACCTAAACCCCACCATCACAGTGGCCTATGAAATGGGTATGGAGCATCTATTTAATGACTATTTGAAACTGAAGGCTACTGCTTACTACAAAGATATATTTAATTATCCTACTGCGATGAAGGTTCCGGGCATCCCCCCAAATCCTTCCTACTGGATGTATTTTAATTCAGATTATTCGCGTTCTGTAGGTATTGAAATATCCTTTGCCAGGAGACTTTATAATCATCTGTATGGAAATGCAGAACTCACAATATCTCAGAGTAAAGGTAGGTCTTCCACTGCAGAAGACCTTTACTGGAGAGGTACCGCAGAATCACTCAAAGAGTGGTACCTGAAATGGGATAGACCAGTTAAATTTTACGGTATATTGGGATTTGTGGTGGGAGAGAAAGAACATTACAATCTGGGCCCCTTGACCTTAAACGATTTTAAAGCAAGCCTTGGGATATCAGTGCAATCTGGAAGAAGATATACTCCTGTTGATACACTTGGTAATTACGGGGATCCCAACTCAGGAATAGGTCCTCTATGGCACAGGGTTGATTTCAAAATGCAGAAAGGAATTGCTCTTTTAAAAGGCCTTTCTAAAGTTATTCTAAAATTTGAAGTTCGGAATGTACTTAACCACAGGAATGTCTATTATGTTAATCCAGTAACCGGCAAGGCTTATAAACCGGGGGATCCTCTGCCCCCTAGAACGGAACCGGAAGACATGCTAAATCCAAGAAGATTTACAGCACCAAGAGAAATTTTAATAGGAGTAGAAACCTCATGGTAAAGAAATTAATAGCAATATTAATAATCACCGGGAGTTTAAATGCCTTCACCATCATAGAAATACTGGGTGGTCAGAAAGTTGGAACCACCTCTATGACCTTTTTAAAAATAGGGGTGGGGGCAAAGCAAGAAGCTATGGGAGGTGCAGGTGTTTCCATTGTTCATGATGCCACATGCCTCTACTGGAATCCTGGAGCCGCTCCCTTTATCCCTTCTGGTAGAAGTATAGCTTTCCAAGCTAACAGATGGCTTGCAGGTATATACCACGGATATACAGGTTATGTTATGAATTTTAGAAAATACAACACTGTTGGCATCCATCTCATTGGCCTTCACTCTGATTATATAGAAAAAACAGATGAATATCACCCATTTGGAACCGGAACTTATTTCTATTCCGGAGATTTCCTTCTGGGACTTACCTATGCTAGAAAACTTATAGACAGATTTGCTTTCGGTTTGACAGCCAAGTATATACACGAAACTCTAGATACATTGACCATGTCAGGCTTTGCTATAGACATTGGGACTCTCTATTTCGTAGGATATAAAAACATTAAAATTGGTGTCTCGTTATCCAATATAGGCCCGGACGTGAGACCATCAGGAACATATATTCAGGACGGAGTTGAAAAACATTATGAATCGTTTTCATTACCTGTAATGTACAGGTTTGGGGTCTCCGGGAATATTATAAAACCACTTGGTCTTTCCTTCGAAATTGATAAACCAACAGATAACGTAGAGGTTTTCAGAATTGGTGGTGAATATGTTATTGAAAATATGATATCCATACGAGCCGGATATAAATTAAACAGTAATTTACCCGGTGAGCAATTTCCACCTTCAGGTATTAGTTTTGGCATAGGCGTGGCAAAAAGTTTGGGATTCAGAAAAGAGCTCCATATAGATTATTCATTCAGTTCCATGGGATATGCTGGAGATGTTCATAAACTTTCAATGGGGGTGAATTTCTAATGAAGAAGATAAACTGGGCACTAATAATTATATTTTCAATGGTGTTAGCTTGTGGTAAAAAATATCCTCTACCACCTGAACCTAAAACAGGCATGCCTTCAGAAGAATCTTATCTGGTGGTCTCCAATACAAGCTGGGACTTTACCAGATTTACCAACCTCAAGGATATTATTGTGGGAGAAGATGGATACATTTATATTGTGGACTCGTCTTCGCTGTTAAAATTCAACGTATATGGAGACCTTGTAGATACTTTCCGCACAGATCTGGATATTCCTGTTTCCTGTGCTCAGGACATCTCGCGTAATATCTATATACTCGAACAAGGAGCAAAGCGAATAAGTGTTTACACCAGAGACAAGGATTTTCTATATGAAATTCAAGATACCACTTTTGGTCTTCTTAGAGGTATCTCTGTTTCAAAAGATGGAAGAATTTTTGTAAGTGACAGTCTAAAAGATCTCTTACTGGAAGTGGATTCTTCAGGGGTCATAGATACAATAGCCACTCCTGGTAGCGGAATCCTACAGGTCGATGACCCCATGGGAATATTTGCAGATCAGGAGAGAAATAGAATTCTTGTTGCAAGCATGGGACATAACTGGGTTGAAGGGATATCTCTCACTGAACCACGATATTCCGTGAACCATTTTGGGGGTGTCACCCACAGTGGAGGTAGTGATGAAGGCTTTTTCCTAAGGCCCATCGATGTTTATGCAGATACCTCTGGTTATATCTATGTGGCGGATTATGACAATTATAGAGTACAGAAGTTCAATAGTGACAGTATATTTATAGTAGCAGTTCAATTTGATGAAAAACCGCGCAGTGTGGCGGTGTCTAAGGATGGAAAATATATGTACGTGGGATTTAAAGAAAAGGTAATAAAATTGAAAAAACCAGAGATTCCTGAGCAGCCAGGAGGAGAACAATGAGAAAGAGAATTCTCTTTATGGTGTCACTTTTTATATTAGCATCTACCAAAATTGAAGCTAAAACCGATGCTTTTCAATATACAGATATTGGAAACGTACGATTAACCATCACAAATTTTGGGATGCTTGGAAACGGTTTTACCCGGTATATCGACCCAGCCACTGGACAACCCTATCCTTCTGGAGAATATCCTAAGGGAAGTGGAATAGAGCATATATATAGGGCAGGTCTCTGGGTAGGAGCAAAATCGAGTATTGGCACTCATGTAACCACAGGCGTGGTGGATGCGGTTTCTGTGACACCAGGATCCACAGAGGGCTTTGAATTCGCACCTTCCCCAGCCCCTGGAGATACAGTAATTGAAAAATCAAGCCTGCTCATCTCTCCATATTATACCCCTGATGCGATTTCAGAACAGGATTTTTACGCCACATACTATGATTATCAATATTTTACAGGGGACACACTTCCTCCTAACCATAATCCCCTTGGTCTTAAGGTCAGACAAAGAAGCTATGTATGGAGTTACTCATACATTGATGATGTAGTTATTATAAGCTATACCATAATCAATGACGGTATTGTTGGTGATCTAGATAGTGTCTATATAGGATTGTATGCAGAACTTGCCACTGGATCCAGAGAATTCTGGGGAGATGATTTTGGGAGAACCCCGTACTTCCAGCATAAAAGACTCTTCTTTGATTCAAGTTCGGTTTTTATATATGAAAAAAATGATGGATATGACTTTTTGGCTACCAGTATGGCGGGCTTCAAGTTACTTGGGATTGTTAAAGATACTACGAAACTACCCGTAGACAGTTTTACCATATCCTTCAATTGGTGGAACTGGAGGGGGATGTCAGGAAGTGTTGCAGACTCAATAAGGTATGTTGTTCTTTCCAATGGAGAAATTGACCCAAATGTAGACGACGATTACTGTCAAACTCATGAATATCCGGACCCCATAGGTATGATCTCCTTTGGGCCTATTATTCATCTGAATGCAGGTGATTCTATTACTGTTGTCTTCGCTTTCGTGGGTGGAATGGATGAGACTTCCCTGATGCAAAATGCTTTCTGGGCTCAAAAAGCATTTGATGCAAACTATGTACTACCCGCTCCTCCACCCTCCCCACAGCTGGTGGGCATCCCTCAATCTCGGAAAGTAATCCTTTATTTTGATAATTCTCCTGAATTTGCAAGAGATCCGTCGCCGCCAAATCTTAGAGACTTCGAAGGATATAGAATTTATCGAGGACTCTCACCCCAACTGGATGATACAACCTGGACTCTACTTGCTGAGTTTGACAAAACACCTGAAGACACAATTCAGGATGTAGATCATTCTGGAGGTTACAATACAGGGATGCCGCCCATTGAAACAGAAGGGGCATACTCAGGCTGGTATAAATTTATTGACTCGGGTGTGAAAAACGGCTTCACCTATTACTATGCTGTCACATCCTACGATGTGGGAAATCCCCAGCTTGGTCTGCCAAGTCTTGAAAGTTCTAAGGGTCTTAACCTTATCAAAGTTATTCCAGGAACTCCTGCCACATCTGAAGGAGAAGTTGGTGTATACCCAAATCCCTACTATACCAAATCTGTGTGGGATACACCTCAGGAAAGAGTCATCAGGTTTTACAACTTACCCAGAAATTGCACCATATACATTTTAAATGAAGCTGGAGACCTTGTAAAAACCATTAAACATGAAAGTGATTACGGAGAAGAAACATGGAATCTGCTTTCGGATAAAGATCAGCCTGTGGCTACTGGACTCTATATTTTTGTCGTCAGAGACGAAGACACCGGGAAAATCAAAAAAGGAAAATTCTTAATTATTAAATAAGGAGAGGAGATATGAAAAAAATAGCTTCAGCTCTGTTTTTTATGGGAATTGTTATATTTTCCAGTTGCATTAAAAAACCAACCGAAATACCCGTTGAAAACATACCTCCTGATACACATATTTTCGTTGAAGGTACTGTCGATACTGTACCAGCCAAACAGGTCATACACTGGTGGGGCAACGATCCTGATGGATATGTGGTGGGTTACTATTATAACTGGGATGATAGCCCTGACACAATATTCACCACCCTTAAAGTAGATACATTTACCTTGCAGGCATCTGATACCATCAATTTCCATACTTTAAAAGTATGGGCTTTAGATAATGAAAACGCTTGGGATCCTACTCCCGCAGTGTTAACCATACCTGTTAAAAACTCTCCTCCCACAGTTGAATTTGTGAGGAACACTTTACCCCCTGATACAACACTTCCTGTTGCAACTTTCTATTTTGAGGGACATGACATTGATGGTGATCAGAGTGTTGTGGGTTTTTACTGGAGACTGGACTTCGAGGATGATACAGTAATACATTTCATAGAAAGGGATACTGGATATGTAACAATAAGAAACATTCCTGAAGGAGAAAGAACAATCACTGTATGGGCTGTGGATGAATCTCACGCACTGTCTGATTCAATCACTCATACCTGGTATGTGATACCAGTGGTTGGGGACATTTTGTTCCTCGATGATAACACTTCATCTCAAGCAGATAACTTTTATCGTCAGATAATGGATAATAACTTCTTTGGACAGTACACCTATTACAGAATTGAATACGGTCTTCCTTATTCTCCTTTTGATGTAAATGCAATTATCAACGAATTGGGTTTCAATTATATCATATGGTATACAGGGGACGATTATGAACACTTCTCCTATGCCCAAAAATATATTGAGACCTACCTGTCAAACCATAAGAAACTCTTTCTTATAAGTCCTGCCTGCCTGAACTCCTTTTACAACCCCGAAAATCCCTCCCCATTCATGAGTCAGTTTCTAGGTGTAGATACAGTAACCGCCTGGGACAAATTTATCCTAAAAGGTTACAACATAATTCCACAGGCTTCTGGATATGACACACTGGAAGTACAACTATCTCTTATCTCCAAGTTTGACGGATTCGAAGTAACGCCAGATGCTACTCCCCTTTATAGATTACCGGATTTTACTGCCTGGCAGGGGAATCCGGTATGTGCATTAAAAAAGCCTGATCAGAACCCCGATCTGGTATTCTTCTCAATACAGTTCCATGCTCTCGATGGAAGAGGAAATGCAGAGAGCATATTCCTCCATATACTAAGAGATGAATTGGGATACACAAAATAGCAATATTTTTAGTTATTCTTTTTAAGAATTTTATTTGACATTTTATAAAACAGTTGTATAATAAAATGTTAAAAGGAGGTTTTTAAATGAGTAGGTGGTTTAAAGTGCTCGTAATAACGGGACTCCTATCTGGGCTTGCATTTGCCCAGATACAAACCGATATCTATACCATACAATCAGAGAGAGATACCACGGGTGCATCTCTCTGGGTAGATAGCCTTGTTACAGTCACAGGTGTGGTAACAGTACCCTACGGAGTAACTGGTAGCAGAAACTTCTTTCTCCAGATGAAACCGGGTGGACCATGGACTGGAATTATGGTGTATACCCCCGGAGTTCAGTATTCCAGAGCCAATGTTGGTGATTCCTTAACCATAACAGGAACAGTATTAGAATATTATGGTAATACTGAGCTTTCAGTTGCAGATACTGCCACTGATATAATCCATCATGGTTCTGTGACTCCTCCAGATCCAGTAATCCTCACCTGTGCCTATCTTGACACTACGGCTACCAGCGCACTGCCAACAGATTCTGCAGAAGCCTATGAAGGTGTCCTGGTTAAACTCGAGGGAGTTTTTGTTACTGATACTGCTCCTCCAACATCTGGATTTGAGGTTACAGATGGTACAGGTTATGTCATTGTATACAACAATTATTCGTATACCCCAAATATTGGTGATAATCTCAACGTGACCGGTGTAGTACATACTCATTATGGATACTACAAGGTGCGTCCAAGAAGCATTGATGATTACGAATTCCTGAATCCTGGAATTTCTGCAGCTTATTCTATTTCGCGGGAAAATATTGATATTATATTCAAGACACAGATGGATAACACTGCAGAGGATCCTTCTAAGTATTACATTACTGATTCTACAGGTGCTCAATTAAGTGTACTTTCGGCTGTACTTGATACCGCCGATGCACATGTAATTCATCTAGTAACAGCAACTATGGAAGATGCCATGCCATACCAGCTTTCTACCCCGGGACTTCAAGATGCAGGTGGAAACTCTGTAACAGACACTGTAATCTTCTACGGCGGATTTACTCCTATTTCTCTTATTGAGAGCGATACACTTGCAGCAGATTCAGCTAATGGATACAGAACAAACTGGATGGGAAGAGTCGTAACCATTACCGGGGTAATAACCGGGGAAAAGGATGTGTGGCTTTATCCTTTCTTCTTTGTACAGCAAGGTGAAGGACCATGGACCGGGATTCAAATCTGGGACCCCACAGGTGTTGCTGACCCAACTGTTAGAGGTGATTCTGTAATTATTGTAGGAGAAGTTACAGAATACAATGGAACAAGTGAAATACAAAACTTGCTTTACTACCGTATAGTGGGGGCAGTTACTCCACCTCAACCTTATGTTACTACTATTAATAATCTTCTTTCTTCCGCTGGTCCGACTTCCGAATCCTTTGAAGGTGTTTTGGTTAGAGTAGAAAATGCAGTTGTAACTGACCCAGGTACAGGTGGAGACTGGACTGTTGCCCAGATTGTAGGGTCAGATACTTTCTATCTCACGGTTGAAGGTGACTACGCTGTAGGATACACCGTAAGACCTAATGCGGGTGATATTGTGAATGTCCAGGGTATTCTCAGGATGATTGGTATAATATACCCAAGAGATGATGCTGATGTAGAAGTAGTTGGTGTTGATGAAGGATTTAACACAGTCAAAAGGACATTTAGG
>Ga0190304_1000109_pt1 | contig 36748 bp, 38 predicted proteins | sample 48700712_MG_FD_161670 | JGI IMG/M metagenome (GOLD analysis project Ga0190304, IMG submission 161670) | Hydrothermal vent sediment bacterial communities from Southern Trench, Guaymas Basin, Mexico - 4870-07-1--2_MG | ecosystem: Environmental > Aquatic > Marine > Hydrothermal vents > Sediment ...
TTCTGTAATGTTTTTCCTCCTCATCCTCTATTCCTTCAAGTATTCCATTTATCAGTTTTTCTCTTTCTTCAAATTTATAAAATAGAAGTTTATCATATGTATCTTCATAGTATCTATCCTCTATCTCGAACATACCACTTATATATGCCTTCAGGGCTTTTTTGTAATATATAAAAACGTTATAGAATATTTTTTCTGAAAAGGATATAATTTTTTCTCTCTGCATGGAGTTTTCTATCAAAGCATTATAGATTGCCTGTTTCTCTTTATTTTCTTTTATTAATTTCTCAGATCGCAGAGTTTTCTCTCTTTTTTCAGGGAATTCAGGCCCTCTCTCAGATACTCTTCATATTCCATTCTGAAGATATTGGAAGTCTGCCTCCCAACTAAATAATCAACTATTACAAACTTTAAATTTCTGTCTTTAATTATTTTATTCACATAGTCATAGCAGATAGCTATCCATAAGTATCTGGGCTTCTTCTATGACAAGTTCATCTAACATATATTCACCTCAGGATCCTGAGAAGTCTTTCATATGGTTTCCTGGATTCTATCATGTTCTCCTTTCTTCCAAGGATATTCATGTTCAATCTGTAGAGGGCTTTGGAGGCGAGAGATTGAGGATTTCTGATATAAAAAGAACTCCAAATGCTACAGACCTTTTCACTTCATGGTCCTCAGGGATAATCCCTATTGCTTTACTCTCCATGACATCCTCTATCTCTTTAACAGAGAGTTCGCTGACATCATACTTTATCCTGTTAATTACAAGACCCAGCAGATGTGTGCCCAGAAGTTCAGAAACTTTTTTATCTTAAAAGCATCAGTGATACTGGAGACATCAGGATTCACAACAAGAAGTATATTATCCGCACCCGCTAAGGCTGAAATAGCATCCACTTCAAGCCCCGGTGGTGTATCGATGATCAGATAATCTATATTCTGCGTTATTTCCTTGAAAACATTTTCCAATCTATCAGCTCTGGCTTTTTTTACCTTTGAAAGAGGAATTCCTGCAGGGAGTATCCTTACACCATATTTTTCATAAATGGCATCCTTTAAATCAGCTTCTCCTGAGAGAACCTCACTCAATGTTATTTCCGGATACTCAAGGTCCATGAGCAGGGAAATATTTGCCATCTTCAGATCAGCATCAAGTATCAGGACATTCTTTCCAGCTTTGGCCAGAACTACACCCAAATTTGTGGATATAACACTCTTTCCTGTTCCTCCTTTTCCGGAGGCGATTGCGATGGAATATCCCATAAAACTCTTAAGTATCTCTATATACAAAATTTTGTATTTATGGTGGCGAATTCCGTATGAAAGATATGTTCTTCTTCAAATAACAATAAAATTTATAAAAGATTTCAGTGTATAAAAAACAGGTGAGAAAATGTATAAGAACTTCGGCATTGCTATGTTAGTATTGTTATTAGTTATACCATATGTTCATTCGGAGGTGTGGGTAACTAAGGAATCAGAACATTTTATATTTTATTTTGAGCAAGGATCGAAAGCTGAGAGAGACATAGACTCCATAATAAACATAGAAGAAAGGAATTATAGAATAATAACAAGTTATCTAAACATAGAATATAAAAAGAAGATAAACTGTTATCTGTATCCCGAAAAAAGGTTTAAAGAAGATTTTGGATTTTATGGTGGAATAACAAAAAACAATTCAATTTATTTATTGTATGATGATTTTGATAGAGGTTTTATAGGCGCTTTCAGAAAAGGATATGGGGATGGTCATGAATTGACACATGTTCTGACATCCAACACATGGGGACCACCGATACCTGGGGACTACATCAATGAGTATCCTCCCTCTCTCTATTTTTATGAAGAAGAGATAGCTCATTATGTGCATAATATTGTTATAAGAAATGATCCGATAGTCTCCATGCATATAATAGCAAAAGCCATTCTGGAAACAGAGGATATTCCTGATGATATAATCTCTAATCTTGACACCTACATATCTTCATCACTTAATAGAAATAATTATATGACATATTTCTATGAAGGAATTGGAGAATCCTGGGTATCTTATCTCATAGAGAAATATGGAATAAAGAAATTTATAGAGTTTTATAAGTTATCCTGCAAAGAAAAATCCAGTTCTAAAGCTCTAAAAGAAGTTTATGAAGAAACTCCAGAAAAAATAGTGAAAGAATGGAAGTCATACTTAAAAAATGAGATCAAAGAAATAGACGCAGAGAAAATAATAGAAGCAGAGAAAAAAATAATGGAAGACGTAAATGTAGACGAACTTTTGGAGAATCGGAACTATGAAGAGTTAATAGAACTTCATAATGCATGGAAGTATATGGCAGAAGTACATGAAACAAATATTTTATGGTGTGAAGAAGTTTGTGTAAGAGGATTAAAATTTTTACAGGAAGGTAAAAATTTTTACAACAAAGGAGATTATGACTCTGCTTTAGAATGCTATAAAAAAGCAGAAAAATCCTTTTTTGACATAAGTTTTAAAAAATATTTTGAACACACCGAAAATCTAATTAGAGAATGCGAAAAAATAAATGAAAACAAAAAAATGGAGAAAAAAGATTTTGTATTATATTTCGTAGTTATAATTTTGGTAATATCAATAATTGTTTTTATAAAAATAAAATGAATCCTGTAGCAATTTCCTGGGTTAATGTTTATCTGGGATAGAACTTACAAAAAATTGTGCAAACTTATACTCATTCACAATTCCTGTTTATCATAGAAAGCACATTTCAGCTTCATTACAGAAAAAATTTTTATGTCATGGTAAAGAATAAAGGAGTAATGACATACAATATAATGATCGTCGAAGATGAACCAGAACTTATTTCTCTGTATAAAATGGCGATAGAAGAAGCTGGAGACTATAAGGTTGTGGAGTGTGCCATGGATGGGGAGGAGGCAATAGAGAAGTTCAGGAATACTGAAAAAAAGATAGATCTGGTGGTAATGGATCAGAGAATATCCACAAAAAAGGGGATTGAGGTAACAAAAGAGATTCTGAAGATAGATCCAGAAATTAAAGTTCTTTTTGCGAGTGCTGACAGCATGGCAAAGTTTGAGGCAAAAAGCCTTGGAGTTGTTGGGTTCCTTCAGAAACCCTTTGAGATGAACAGGCTTACATCCGTGATTCGGGAGGTTCTGGAGCCTCAAAAAATTGTCTCTGAAGAGGAGGTAGCAATTGAGAGAGGACAGAAATACTCCTTGGAAAAGGGTTATTCTTATCTAATAAAAGAAGAAAAACCTTTTCTTGCATTTGATATATTTGTGGATCAGGTGACCCATGGTTTCAGAGGACTCTGTATTACAAGACAGCACCCAAGCAAAGTCAGAATAAACTATGGATTGAAGAGAACTCCCGTAATATGGCTCTCTCAGACAGGCACGGGGGATTCAATAGATCCTTCCAATGTCTCCAAACTTGTTCATACAATAAGAAACTTTGTCAGGGACAATAAAGGAAGTGTTATACTTCTCGATGGAGTGGAGTATCTGAAGCTTCAGAATGGATTTGTACTTCTGATGAAGTATCTCCACATGATAAATGAGATAATCATGGTAGAGGGAGCAAGATTGATCCTTCCTGTTAATCCCAAAGCTTTTACAGAGAGTGAAATGGCATTTCTGGAGAGAGAGATGAGAGTTTTTGGAAAATACGATATATTATAAAATTAGAAATCATTCTGAAGTTTTTAGATCTGTATTTTTCTTCATGGAGTATGAGTCTTATTGAGGCTATTTCAAATCAAAACAGTTCTATAAGAAACAATTAAAAAAGAGTATTCCTATGAGAATTATGGATCTTTTAAGTAAAATAAATTCAAACTCTGCTGAGGTTTCCGTTATAGGATTGGGCTACATAGGATTACCAACGTCTATCTTTGTTGCGGAATCCGGGTACAGAGTTCATGGAGTGGATATAAAAGAAGATTTAATTGAAAAGATCAATAACTGCACACTTAATATAACAGAACCTGGATTAAAGAAACTTTTAGAAAAAAATGTTAAAAATGGCAGGATAAAAGCCTCTTCCTCATATAAAGAAAGTGATATATTTCTCATATGCGTTCCCACTCCTTTATCAGATAGAAAAGCAGATTTATCATATGTTAAAAAAGCCGGAGAATCGATTTCTAAAGTTTTGAAAGAAGATAATTTAGTTATTTTAGAGTCAACAGTCCCTCCAGAAACAACAGAAAAAGTTTTGATCCCCATTCTTGAAACTTCAGGATTGAAAAATGATGAGGATTTCTTTACAGCTTTCTGTCCTGAGAGAGTACTTCCGGGGAGGATCACGGAGGAGATGATAAATAATGATAGAATCATAGGAGGATCTGAAAATAGCAGGAATTTAGCTCTAAAATTCTATAAAAAGTTTGTAAAAGGAGAAATATATCTTACCGATTTAAAAACTGCGGAGATAGTCAAATTAATGGAGAATACATTCAGAAGTGTAAATATAGCATTGGCCAATGAGCTTGCTTTAGCATGTGAGAAATTGAAGATAGATTTTTTTGAAGCAAGAGAACTTGCAAACAAACACCCAAGAGTAAATATACATGAAGCGGGGACAGGAGTGGGTGGACACTGTATCCCTATAGATCCATGGTTCATCCATGAGAAAACACCGATGAGGATGATCCCGATTGCAATGGAGATAAACGAATCCATGCCCCTTCATGTCGTAGATCTGATAAAAAAATCCAATGCTAAAAATGTTCTGATTCTTGGGATGGCATATAAAAAAAACACCGATGACACAAGAGAAACTCCTGTATTGAAAATAATAGAAGAGCTTAAAAAGGAAAATATTGATTACAGTGTCTATGATCCGTATGTTAAAATGAATGAACTGGATCCAGAGGGCTGTGATGCACTTCTTATAGCGACGGATCATGACTGTTTTAAAAGTATAGACTGGAGAGAGATAAAAAGAAAAATGAAAAGGCCTTTAATAATCGATGGAAGAAACTTTTTTGAAAAAGAAGAAGCCGAAAAGATGGGTTTTGAGTATATAGGTGTTGGCAAATGATCTCTGTTGTTCTTGGTACCCGACCTGAGATAGTGAAGATGGCTCCGGTAATAAAAGAACTCGAAAAAAGAGATATGGATTATTTTGTAGTCCATACCGGCCAGCATTACTCTTATAATTTAGATAAAGTATTTTTTGAAAACTTCAAGCTCGAAAATCCTAAATATAATTTAGAAGTTGGGTCAGGAACACATGGTAAACAGACGGGGGAGATATTAAAGAGAATTGAGAAAGTTCTGATCAATGAGAGACCGGAGATTGTTCTCGTGGAGGGAGACACCAATACAGTCCTCGCCTCTGCACTTGCTGCGTCAAAACTGCATATAAAAGTGGGACATATAGAATCAGGATTGAGATCATTCTGGAGAGGAATGCCTGAAGAGATAAACAGAGTTCTCACAGATCATGTATCAGATCTCCTTTTTGCTCCCACAGATATAGCAAAGAGAAATCTTGCAGATGAGGGGATAACAGAAGGAGTATATTTGGTGGGCAATACAATTGTGGATTCCTTAGAGTTCACACTGAAAAAAATTAAAAAGATAGAGAAGGAGTTTATTCTCCTCACATTACACAGAGAGGAAAACGCTGATAATCCAGAAAAGTTGAGAAATATAATTAGAGGAGCTGAAAAAGTAAGTGAATACTTTGATGTCCCTGTGATCTATCCCATCCATCCAAGAACAGAAAAAAATCTTAAAAATTTTGGAATAAAATATAATAAGAAATTTATAAAACTTATAGAGCCCATGAATTATTTTGATTTTCTCTCTTATCTGAAAAGCTGTAAGATTGTCCTCACGGATTCAGGAGGGGTACAGGAAGAAGCCTGTATTTTGAAAATACCATGTGTTACATTGAGAGACAATACAGAAAGACCTGAAACTATAAATATAGGTGCAAATATCCTTGCAGGAAGCAATCCTGAAAAAATACTTGAATCTGCTATAAAAATGTCAGATGCAGATAAAAGATGGGAAAACCCTTATGGTAAAAATGTTGGAAAAAAGATAGTTGATATTGTTCAGAAACTATAAAGTATAAAAATTGTTTAACATGGATGATAACATACCACAAAACTTAAGTGCAGAAAAGATAATCTGAATTCGATATGTTAGATTATAAAAAAGAGCAAAAAAAGATAGAAAATGTGTTTAATGAACTCCATGATTACCATATCTTCCCTCCTTACACTCCCTCTCAGTTCTCATATCCTCCCCTCCTCAAGCTTCATTTCCTCTACTCTTCTCAGCATTATAATATTTATCATAGATAAAATACATATCCATAGAAATAATGAAATAAATAAATATAAATTGCTGAGATGAATGGAAGGATCTGTGATTGAGGTTTTTGTTATCTCATTTGAGACAGAGGAGCCATAGTATGCTGAAGAGAGAAGGCTAAGTACACAGTTGATTGGAGAAGCGTATATGAGATTTTTATTGAGACTCATATTTACCTGGGCAAGACCAACTCCATATGTGAGGATCAGAGGAAGAAATCCCAAAAACTCCCTTATTCTCGGTGATTTCAATACTATAGATACAATAGATATCACAAAAGCTAAAGAATAGTAAAATAATCCACCAAAAAGAGATACGATTGATAAGAGCAGTATATTCTGGGGATATACAGGTGACTTCAATCTGTATCCATAAAGTATGACCGTTATAATGAGGAGTGAAAAAGATGAGATAAGAGTCATGAGAGAAACTCCGATCAGTGAATGTGTATAATATTTCTCAGGAGAAAGTCTGGAAAATCTTTTAAGATAAGGAAGAGCAGATGTAGAGTTGTATATTATCCCAGCCAATGTAGTACTTATTGCACTGAATCCCATTAAAACACACATACTGTACCATGATGCAGTATAAGAGAGAAAAGCTTTCTGTTTATAGATCTCCTCAAGATTTTTTACGCTATCAATGAAACTTCCGGACCATACAAATGCACCAAGAAAAAGCCAGAATCCAACAAAAAAGATACCCCAAAACAGTATCATCCAGTTCCTTATAAGGCTTTTGATAAAGTATCTTAAAAACTTCATGAGATCACCTCATAGATCTTATCGAGATTATAAAACTCATCCAGCTTATACTCCCCCTCATTTTTAGTTATAGATAAAATCTTATTTTTTGCTTTTATTTTTAGTATAGCATCCTTTGTGTCCTTTACTGTCAGGTATGATCCCAGAATCTGTTCAAGTGGGGTTACTTTCCCGTAGAGTCTTCCCTCTACCATAAAGTATAATGACCAATCCTTAAAGTATCTCAATACATCAAGTTCATGGGTACTCATGAGTATCTCACTATCCAGATCTGATATTATCTCTGATAATTTTTTTCTTTTACTTGGATCTATATTTTCAAATGGTTCATCAAGAATTATCAATTTTGAAGATGGACACAGAGAAAGTATGTTGAATATAAGCTTTTTTTCTCCTGTAGAAAGATTATAAAATCTCCTCCGAAGTATTTTCTCAAGATTGAACTCTTTAACAAGCTCCAGGGCATAGAAAATATTATTCCCTTTTAAATATGTATAGAGATCGATGAGTTCATAAACATTTATAGAATAAAGGAGCCTATATACTTCCTCAAGATTCGTAGATACTCTCACATCACCCTTTATTTTTTCAATATCTTCTCCAAAAATACTGATCTTGCCTTTTGAAGGTTTTATGATTCCGAGGAGTGTTTTTATCAATGTAGTTTTTCCACTGCCGTTTGGTCCAAGAAGTACAACTTTCTCATCTTTTAATTCAAAGTTCATCTCTGAGATTATCTTTGTTTCTTTAAACTCCACAGTTAGATCCCTTATTTCTAACACACAGATCCCCTTTCGTTTTGTTTGTATGTGGTAACCTTTGATCAAATAAAAAAAATTATCTTAATTTCTTGAAGTAAATATATTCATTTTTGAATATACCCTTTTTAATATACTTATGATTGAACTTTTATAAATCTTTCGATCATGAACATATTAAGATTCAATAAATTAGCATAGTAAGTGATCTTTATGAAGAAAAAATTGTTAAAAACAATACCCCCTGTACATAGCAACTTTGTGCACATGTGTAACTATTTTTTGGAAATTAAGATTTGATTTAATAGTAGTTCAGGGGATCTTTATTAGAATCATAGGCAATTTCAGTTTGTTTTTTGCAATGGGATTCTCAGGATTAATCCTGTCAGATAAGATAGGGTTTACAGGATTACTTATAAACACAGAGATCGCGTATAGAGCAAAAATAAAAAGAATGACGATCTATGGTGGAGTTGTGGGAGTTTTGATGGGAGCATTGAATACCCTAGGATTGACTCACGGACTTTATACCATTTATGATAGTATTTTAAAGATGATTGAGCGAAGAACTCTGTTCAAACCTCAAAACACACAAAGGGATAAATTTCATCTGTATATCCAATATAACTTTTACTTGTTGGCTCAAGCCATAGCCAATCCCCATCGATGTAGTATTTTTTGCCAGAGATGTACTCTTTTATTTCATCCTGATATTCTTCTGGTATATATACGGAGACTGTCACATGATTCGGTGTGAACTCCTCTTTTTTCAGATCATCGAATGTATGTTCCCTGTCCACAAAGTTTAATCTTACTCTGTACCCTTCTATTTTGAGAAGACAGGCAAGAAAAATAGCTTGATCCTCACAATCTCCTCTTTTTATCTGATATGTTTTTATAGGAGATTGAATTATCTCCATTCCGGGAGGATCGGGATAATAACTTACCCGATATGCAACATAATTGAAGATAGAACTTATCTTTCCAAGAAAGCTCTTGTCATCTGCCAGATTATGTGCCAGATTTACTATACTCTGATCATAAACAGAGACCCTTTTGATGTAGACATTGAACAGAGAGGGGTCTATGGGATTTGAGAAAGTGTATCTTTTTTCAAGATCGTTATATTTTTTCTTGAGGTAGTTATAATTTTCCTGCAGGAGAATGTATTTCTTTTCAAGATCTGCATATTCTTTTTCCTTTTCTGTGTACTGATCTTCCAGATCGCTGTATTTGTTTTGCAGATCATTGTAATTTTCATATAGAGTGTTATATTCTTTCTGGAGATCATCAAAAGACTCCTGAAGAGATTTTATTTTCTGGAGAAGATCCTCATTATTTTTCTGAACTTCTTCAAAATTCTTGTTCAATTCGTTGAAACTATCCTTCAGTACTTTATAATTCTGTTCACTTTCTTTATACAGAGTTCTGTAATCATTTATCTCATAAACACTCACACATAGCAATAATACCAGTAATATCCCAAGAACTTTTATTATTCTGCTCATGAGATTATAAAGGACACTCAGATATAAAAGTTTTCAGATGTATCTTGTGTCTCCTGTGAGTATGTAGTTCACCCTCCGTGCAATATTTATTGCATGATCCCCAGCTCTTTCTAAATGCCTTCCAACAAGGATCAATTTCCCAGCCTGGTCAACTGTCTTTGGATCTCCCATCATTATAAGAACTAATTCATTGAATACCTGTTTGTTCAGATCATCTATCATATCATCTATTTTCAGTTTTTCCTCTGAATATTTCATATTTTTATAAAAATCCATACTTATTTCTATCTCCTCCCTCACAATATCCTTCATTCTGGGGAGATCTATCAGTGGCTTGATAAGTTCCTTTTCTTTGATTCTTTTATTTATTTTTGCTATATTGACAGCATAATCTCCGATTCTCTCAAGATCATTGGCTATACTCATCGTAGAGCTTATCAATCTTAGATCCGTGGCTACGGGCTGCTCTAAAGCTATTAGATATATGCATTTATTCTCTATTTCAGCATAAAGTTCATTTATTTTCTTATCGTTCTGAATTATAAAATCAGAAAGCTCAAAATCCCTGTTCTGTAGAGCTTTCATACAGTTTTCAATGGCTTCAGAAGCCATCTCTGCCAGTTTTATAACTTCATCTTTCATATCCTGTAGTTTTTCTTCTTTGACCATTATCCGAACCTCCCTGAGATATAACTCTCAGTCTTTTCATTTTTTGGTTTTGTAAATATATTCTTTGTTGTATCGAACTCCAGCATCTCTCCAAGATACATGAAAGCTGTATAATCAGAAACCCTTGCAGCCTGCTGCATATTATGTGTTACAATAACAATGGTATAATTCTCTTTCAGTTTTCTGATAAGATCCTCTATTCTTCCTGTAGATATGGGATCCAGAGCCGAACATGGCTCATCAAACAGTATAATTTCAGGATTCACAGCAAGGCATCTTGCTATGCAGAGCCTCTGCTGCTGACCTCCGGATAGATCTAAGGCAGGAGTTCTGAGCTTATCTTTTACTTCTTCCCATAGAGCTGATTCTTTTAATGTGTTTTCCACTATTTTATCCAGAGTTTTTCTATCTTTTATTCCATGAATTCTTGGTCCATATGCTATATTATCGTAAACTGTCATCGGAAAAGGATTTGGTTTCTGAAAAACCATACCAACTCTTCTTCTTAAACTCACAACATCTATATCATCGAGAATATTCACATCATCTATGAATATCCTCCCCTCAATCCTCACAGAATCTATGAGATCGTTCATTCTGTTCAGACATCTTATCAGTGTGGATTTCCCGCATCCTGAGGGTCCTATTATTGCAGTAACACATTTCTCCAGGATCTCCAAATTTATATTTTTCAGTGCCTGAAATGTTCCGTACCATAAATTTAAGTTCTCTATCTTTATTTTTGTTTTCATGATCATCGCCTTATATTCCTCGTAAAGTATCTCCGTAATAACAGTGCAGAGTATGTTGTTATCAGTATTATCATAACAAGAACAAGAGCAGTTCCATAAGCGTTTAATAACTTATCAGGAGTTGCTTCTGAAACGAGATTGTAGAGATGTGTGGGAAGAGTCATTGTAGGATCGAATACAGATTTCGGGAGGACGGGGTTCAGTATTGCTGCGGTGAAGATTATGGGTGCTGTTTCTCCCGCTGCTCTTCCAATTCCAAGAATTATCCCTGTGATAATACCGGAAAAAGACTGTGGCAGCACTATATTTCTGATCGTCTGAAGCTTTGTTGCACCGAGTGCGTAGCTCCCTTCTTTATCCCCCCTCGGTACAGCTCTTAGAGCCTCCTCAGATGTTCTCAGTACAGTGGGTAAGATCATGAAGCCCAGAGTTAAACCTCCTGAAAGTATGCAGACTCCAAGTTTTAAATAGTAAACAAGAAATGCAAACCCAAATAAACCAAAGATTATGGAGGGAACACCATTTAATGTGTCCGCTCCAAATCTTATTATCTTTGTTATTATACCTTCTCTCTGAAACTCAACGAGGTATATTGCTCCTCCTATACCCAACGGTGCAGCGGTGAGAACAGCTATTGTGACGAGGTATAAAGTTCCAAGGATCGCCGGAAATATACCCCCTTTTTCTCCAGAGTCTGTGGGTATTTTTGTCAGGAAGTCTATACTCAAAGCTCCTGCTCCCTTTATTATAAGAAAACTCAGTATTGCTATGAGTATAAATACAGTGAATAAAGCAGATCCCCATAATAGAGTTTTCATTATCTTCTCCTCTTTATAAACATTCATCTCATTCTCCTCCTGATAAGTATCGAAGCTGTATTCAGAAGCATAACGATCACAAAGAGAAGTATACCTATAGCAAACAAAGCCTGGTAATGCGTTCCACCGACAGGTGTTTCTCCCATCTCTAAGAGAATCACGGATGTGAGAGCTTCTGCTGGGTTGAATATGGATCTCGGTATCATCTCAACGTTTCCAAGAACGAGAACAACTGCCATGGTCTCTCCTATGGCTCTTCCCATTGAGAGGATTACAGAGGCCAAGATACCGGAAGAAGCCGAGGGAATAATCACATTTCTTATCGTCTGCCAGTGAGTTGCACCGAGAGCTAATGATCCCTCTTTATATGCCCTCGGCACAGCATTTATGGAGTCTTCAGAGATACTTATGATGATGGGTAGGATCATTAACGCAAGGACAATACCTCCTGCCAGAACACTTTCACCTGTGGGCAATCCAATGGAGACTTTTATCGCCCTGACGATTATTATCAATCCAAACATCCCATAAACTATGGAAGGTATTCCAGCTAAAAGCTCTATGACAGGTCTCAATAAGCTTTCTGCCCATCCTGGGGCTATCTCCGATAAAAATATTGCACAGAAAAGACCAAGAGGTACAGCTATCAATAATGCAAGAAATGTAACAGATAGAGACCCTATTATAAAAGGCAAAGCTCCAAAAATATTTTTTGAAGGCTCCCAGAATCTACCGAAGATAAAGGATAATCCTTCTTTTTTAAGGATCGGCAGTCCTTCTTTAAACAGAAACATGATAATCAGAAAGATTACGAATATAGCTGATAACGCACATATCAAAAGAATCCTTTCCACGAGTTTTTCTCTGTTCATGTGATCACTACTTATAAAATAAAAAAGATTAAAAAAGATTTTGTTAAAGGTGGTTAATCGATCCTTATAAAACCTACCTCCTCGACTATGTTTTGTCCCTCATCGCTGAGAATGAAATCAATGAAGTCCTTTGTAACTCCAGAAGGTTCTCCTTTTGTATACATGTACAACGCTCTGGAGATTGGATATGTTCCGTTTTTTACTGTCTCAGATGAAGGTAAAATATTGTTTATTTTCACTGGTTTCACAGTATCATCCACATATCCGAGACCTATGTAGCCGATAGCGCTCTCATTTCCTGCCACTGTAGCTTTCACTGCACCGTTAGAGGGCTTTTGTAATGCACGGGATGTTTCCTCTACTTTTCCTTTGTTCATTACCAGTTCTATGAACGTGTCTCGTGTACCCGATCCTTCTGCTCTTGTAACGACAACTATCTCCCTATCTTCTCCACCAATTTCTTTCCAGTTTGTTATTTTCCCTGCGTAGATATCCTGAAGTTGCTGTTTTGTCAGATTTTCAACAGGATTTGAAGGATGCACGACTATCGCGATACCGTCATACGCAATGATCGTCCCCACAAGATCCGGATAGAGATCCTTTTCCTTGTCCTTTATTTTTCGCGATGCGTTGCCTATATCAACAGTACCTTCACCGACCATTTTGATACCTGTACCGCTTCCACCGCCCTGGACTGTCACTTTCACATCAGGATGTTTCTCCATGTATACCCCTGCTGCCTTGGATGCTATGGGCTCCACTGTTGTAGATCCCGCCAAAGAAAGTGTTTTTGATTCTTTCTCTCCTCCAATGCAGCCCATAAAGCCCATGAGGAGAATCATGCTGATGCCAATTCCTGCCAACACATGGATGTTGATTTTGTCAGCATCTATTTTTTTCTTCATTTTTTATCACCGTTCTTGGTAAATTTAGAACATATATATATTTTATCTTCATAGAAAATATAGAAACATTTTTGAAAGGAGAAGTATGTATTGGACTTTAACCATACATGTTTTATTCGTAAAGTTTATATATAAAACTGAATAAGAGGATTTATGGAAACCAGAAAAATTCAGAAAACAGGCGGAAGTTCTTATGCAATCTCGCTTCCGAAGAGATGGATTGAACTCAATGGCCTAAAGAATGGAGATGTATTAGGAATAGTAGAAAATAAAGATGGTACTCTCTCTATAGTTCCTGAGAATTATAAAAAAGAGAGAAAATCATGTAAAATAGAGCTGAATGAAAATATAAATCTAACAAAAAGGATCCTGATCACAAAATATCTACAGGGATATGACACGATAAAAATTTATTCTAAAAAACCGATAGTGGCATCAAAAAGGAAAGAAATTGTTTCTTTGATGCAGAATCTGATAGGAATTGAGATATTTGAGGAAAGAGCTGATGAGATCGTATTTTCCTCACTCATAGAGTTTGGATCTACACCACTGGGAAAGGTTAAGAACAGAATAATAAATTTAACGAGCTCAATGCTTGAAGATACTATAAAGTTAAACGAAAAATTCGATGAATCTCTTGCAGAAAATATAATACAGAGAGATAACGAAGTCGACAAATTGTATTTCTTTGCCATAAGAGAGATCTCCGAGGCCTCCAGAAACTTAAATGCTGCGAAGAAGCTTGGACTCAACAACAATTTTGAGATAATACCAAATCTGATCGCAATAAAAAACATTGAGAGGATTGCAGATTATGCTGTTTTAATAACAAAAGATATAATGGAGCTTGATGCTCCTTCAGCAAAAATAAAAAGAGAGGGTAATCTAACACTCGATATCTTCCATAAAACATCGAGGTCTCTGATCAGGAAAGACTATGTCCTCGCAAACTCAATCTTGGAAGAAATAGAAAGAAAATTCTCTGAAGAAATTAACTCAGTGATAATATCATCGATCTTAAATTCTATGAACTCCATAAAAAGACACTGCGGCAATATAGCTGAGACCATTATAAATCTTTATGTATGACTTTATCTGATCCTTATAAACCCAGCCTCCTCAACTATCTTCTGTCCCTCATCGCTGAGTACAAAATCTAAAAATAATTTGACCTCTTCTGATTCTTCTTTTGTTACATAGTAGAGTTCTCTCGAAAGTATGTATTTTCCTGATCTTATATTTTCAGGGGAGGGATATACCCCTTCGATCTTAACTGCTTTTACATACTTATCGACATATCCAGCACCTATGTACCCAATGGCGCTTTCATTTCCAGAAACAGAAGCTTTTACACTACCGTTAGAAGGTTTCTGTAGAGCTCTTCTGCTTACGGCTACGTTTCCCATAACTCTCTCCTCAAAAAAAGCTCTCGTTCCTGAGCCTTCTGCTCTTATGACCAAGACTATCTCTTTATCCTCTCCTCCTAACTCTTTCCAGTTTGTTATTTTTCCTGAGAATATATCCCTCAATTGTTTCACTGTTAAATTTTCTATTTTATTTGAGGGATGAACTATGATAGCCAATCCGTCTATCGCTATCGGATAAACATTTAAATCATACTTCTCCTTTTCTTCTTCCTTTATCTCTCTGGAAGAAGCCCCTATATCCACAGTTCCTTCTCCCACCATTTTTATACCCGTACCACTCCCTCCACCCTGTACTGTTACATTGATATCATATTTTTTCATAAAAGCCTCTGCCATTCTATCTGAAATCGGCTGAACTGTCGTGGATCCAGCTATAGCTATTGTTTTTTCTCTTTTTTCCTCCCCTACACATCCTAGGAAAAGGGATATGATCAGTAAAGTTACCATTTTTCTGTTCATCAATATCCCATAGAGAGAAGGTATTATATATCTATCGGGATCATGGAACTCATCAAAATAAGATTTATATAGTTATCATAAAAATTACTGTAAGCAGGAGATGAAAAGATGTTGAAAAGGACTCCTTTATACTCCATTCATAAAAAATTAAATGCAAAAATTGTTCCCTTTGCAGGATTTGAAATGCCTCTGAGTTATGATAGCATACTCAGAGAAGCTCTTTATACCAGAAAAAAAGTAAGCTGTTTTGATGTTTCTCACATGGGGGAGATAGAGATAAGAGGAAAGGATGCTCTTTCATTTCTTTCATACCTCGTTTCAAGTGATCCCTCAAAAATGAGAGATAATCATGTTCAGTATGCTATGCTGTTGAATGAAAATGGAGGGATCGTTGATGATCTTCTGATATACAAGTTCCCTGACAGATATTTTCTTGTTGTGAATGCAGTAAATACTGAAAAGGATTATGAGTTCCTTTTGAGACATAAAAAAGGAGATGTTGAAATATACAACATAGGTGAAAAGATAGCTCAGATCGCAGTACAGGGACCACTATCAGAGGAACATCTCAGAGAAACAATGGATCTCCACCTATCAGATCTGAAGTTTTACAGATTTAAAGAGGTGGAGTATAATGGTATCCCTCTTCTCATCTCAAGAACTGGATATACTGGAGAGGATGGATTTGAGATCTATACCGAAAAAGCCAGTGCAGAAGTTATATGGAATGATGTATTTAAAGGCGAGATAAAACCAGCAGGTCTTGGTGCAAGGGACATTCTGAGGCTTGAGATGGGATACCCACTCTATGGTCATGAACACAGTGAAAGTATAACTCCCATTGAAGCGGGACTGAAAAGGTTCCTGAAAACAAAGGACAGGTTCATTGGCAGAAAAAGAATTTTGAGACAGATAAAAGATGGTATTGAGAAGAAGTTAATTGCATTCTATACAGAAGAAAAAGGAAGTATACCAAGAGGAAAAATGAAGATATACGCAGAAGATGAGATAGGTTATGTTACCTCTGGAAGTTTCTCACCCACACTGGGATACTCCATAGGAATGGGTTATGTGGATGCAGAGTTTGATGGTAAGGAGATCTATATTGAGATAAGAGGTAAAAAAAGAGAGTTTAAGCTCTGTTCTCTGCCATTTGTTAAAAAAACTTCATTGAAAAAGAAATGAGTTTATAAGAAGGATTATCAATTATCCCTCTCAGAGACAACAATTTCACAGCTTTCAGATACTAAAAAACTCCACCCTCTCAAAATCTTTATCGAATCAACAAAAACCCCATTCATCTTCAACTTCCTCTAAGAGCTTTGATAAATTTTTTCCCTTTAAGATTCCAAATGTTTCTTTTATTATGTCTCTTTTTATTTTCTCTACCTCCATATCATTCATGAAGATCTGGGGATTCTTTATGTGTATTATGCTACAGAATATTTCTGGGATTATTTAAACTTAGCAAAACTAATTGGTCCATTCAATAATGAATAAGTTAGTTCTTTTCTCAGAAAATTTCTATGATAGTTACTTTCTTCAGTAACTATCATGTTAGTTACCATCTTGGGTAACTAACATATTTAAATACTTTCTTTACCTATTGATCATATGCCGGTAATAAAATACAAAGGGATAATGGAACAGATAATGAAAAAACCTGTTTTCACGCCAAAGGACCTGCACAATGAAAAAATACCAGAAAACTACTCAAAGAAACTGCTCTTCACACTTACCAGATCAGGGAAAATAAAACGTATTGAAAGAGGAAAATATACATGTTTAGATGATCCAATAGCTGTTGCCGCACATATAACAGAACCCTGTTACCTGACGCTCTGGACAGCGATGAGCATCAGAGGAGTTACGACACAGATACCTTTTGCTGTTGAAGTTGCCACATCAAGAAAAAGATTCAAGAAAAAGATTATCTTTCAGAACACTCCGATAATATTTTATACTATAAATCCAAAAATGATGTTTGGCTATGAAAATATAATCTGGAAGGATGAGATAAGAATACCTGTTGCAAAGCCCGAAAAGATAGTCATTGATGCGATTTATATGGGTAAAATGCCTGAAGATGAAATTATAAGGATAATAAGAAATTCTGACCATGTACTTCTTAAAAGATATGCAGAATTAACATCCAATAAAGTCATGGAAAAAATAAAGGAGTTGATTAAATGCTCACACAGGAAGAGGTAAAAAAATATGCACACATGAGAAGATTGAAATTGATCGACCAGATATGGAAGGATTATCTTCAGGACCTCCTATTATACATCCTCTATAGAAAAATGCCATATATGATATTTGGCGGTGGCACATGTATATGGAAGGTTTTTAAGGGCGACAGATTTTCAGAAGATATTGATGCATACACAGTCAGGATACCTGAAGACCTCTTAGATTATCTGAAAAAAGAGCTTGCACTCCTCGGAATAAACTGTAAAATACTGAAAAGCAAAAAAACATCAAATATGCTTTTTCTCAGACTTGGTATATCTTTTCCAACACATCCCAGAGAAATAACACTATCAATAGAGATATTAACATCACTAAAATCAGCTAAAACTGAAAAAAAGACTCTTTACTCGCCCTATCCAGATATTCCACCGATCGAAATGAACGTTCCCTCGAAAGAAGATATGCTCGCAAACAAAATTTCCGCAGTATATCAGAGGAACAGACCGAGGGACGTTTATGATATAGCTCTCCTGTTAAGACTGGGAACAGAGATAAATATGGAATTGATCAGGAAAAAGACCCCCAAATTCAGTGTGGAAAGTTTCGAAGAGAAACTATGGGAAAAAGAAAAGACATGGAAAAGCCTGGAGCCTCTGGTAGTAACTAAACTACCTGAGTTCGAAGAACAGGTGAAATACATAATTTCCTTTTTCAAAAGAATTAACTGAATCCGTTTACCGATAATGGATAATATCTGGGATAACGCACTTTCTATATCCTGTAGACCACCCATTGATACCCTCATGCATACAATGAATAAAAATTTAAAGACACAGAAGACTTGGTATATATGAACACAAAAGAGCTTAAAGAATTATTCAGGAAAAAGGCATCTGAAGATTATGAGAATTTTTTCGCTGTGAATACTCTGAGGAATTATGGATTCCAGAGAAATAGATGTAAAAAATGTGGGAAATACTTCTGGAGTCTTGAAAAAAAGGAGATCTGTGGAGATCCATCCTGTCAGGGAAAATACAGTTTCATAGGCGAAAAACCGTATACAAAACTGAGTTATATTGAAGTATGGGAGAAATTCTCAAAACTTTTTGAGAGACTGGGTTACACGCCCATTCCAAGATATCCTGTAGTGGCAAGATGGAGGGATGATGTGGATTTTGTAAATGCATCCATATATGATTTTCAGCCCCATGTCGTCTCAGGAGAGGTGGAGCCACCTGCGAATCCCTTGGTGGTACCCCAGTTTTCTTTAAGATTTAATGATATAGACAACGTTGGGATAACGGGCTCACATTATACTGGATTTGTGATGATAGGACAGCATGCCTTTGAATCCCCTGAAAAATATGATCAGAACAAGTATCTTGAGGATATCATAATATGGCTCCATAGAGGATTGAAGATCCCCTTGGAGGAGTTATACTTCCATGAGGATGGCTGGGCAGGGGGAGGAAACGGAGGATGCTGTATGGAATACTTCTCAAAAGGACTTGAACTTGGAAATCAGGTCTATATGTTTTATGAACTAACTCCTTCCGGTTTTAATCCATTGAAAACAAAGGTTCTTGATATGGGCGCAGGACAGGAGAGGTTTACATGGTTCTGCAATCCCGAAAACACCTCCTATGATGCTGTTTTTCCAGATGTCTGCGAGTATCTCTACAAAAAGACAGGCCACAGGCCTGACGAAATAATTCTTGGATTTTTGCCATATGCTGGTCTTTTAAATCTGGATGAAGCTGAAAATATAGATGATGTATGGGAAGATGTTGGGAAAAAGATAAATTTAGACCCTGAGGTTCTTAAAAGGATTATTCTACCTCTTTCACAGATATACAGCATAGCGGATCACACGAGAACTCTTCTATTCGCTCTCTCGGATGGCGCTCTTCCATCAAACGTTGGAGGAGGATATAATCTCAGAGTAATTTTTAGAAGGCTCTCAGATTTCATAGAAAAAAATGAGTGGGATATAGAGATATCAAAAACTATCGAAAAACATGCCTCTTTCCTGAAAAAGGAGTTTCCAGAGTTAATGGAAAATTTAGAAGATGTTCTTGAGATTTTGAAGGTAGAAAAAGAAAAGTATAAAAGAATGAAAGAAAAATCCTGGAGAATAATAGATGGTATACTCAAAAAAGAGAAAAAAATAGATCTGGAAAAAATAATAGAACTTTATGATTCTCATGGAATATCTCCTGATAATCTAAAACAGAGCGCCTTGGAAAAGGGAATTAAAATAGAAATTCCATCAAATTTCTATTCAAAGTTATCTTTAAGACATGAGAAAAAAATCGAGAAAAAGAAAAAAGAAAAAACACTGAATTATCCAAAAACAGACCTTCTTTTTTACAGGGACTGGAAAATGAAAAGATTTAATGCGAAGATTGTAGGTATAGAAGATGGCTGGCTGATACTTGACAGGACATGTTTCTATCCTGAGTCTGGAGGACAGGATAATGATATTGGGTATATAAATGGAAATAAAGTTGTAGATGTTAGAAAAATAGGGGGTGTAGTGTTACACAGAGTGGAGGGCAATTATAATGTAGGTGAAGAGGTGGAGGGAGAGATAAACTGGGAAAGAAGATTGAACCTCACAAGACATCATACCGCTGCCCATATAATCAATGGAGCAGCGAGAAGAGTCCTCGGGAATCATGTATGGCAGGCGGGAGCTGAAAAAAAAGAAGACAGAGCAAGGCTGGATATAACGCATTATGAAAGTCTGGACAGGGAAACACTGAATAAAATAGAAAAACTTGCAAATGAGATCGTCCTTGAAAATAGAAAGATAGAGAAAAAATTCATGAAAAGGAGTGAAGCCGAAAAAAAATATGGATTCAGGCTATATCAGGGAGGTGCTGTTCCGGGGAAGGAGATAAGAGTTGTCAATATAGTTGATTTTGATGTTGAAGCATGTGGAGGGACTCACTGTGATCGCACAGGTGAGGTGGGGTTCATAAAGATACTGAGAGCAGAAAAGATACAGGATGACGTTGTAAGAATAGAGTTTGCAGCAGGTATGAAGGCTCTAAAATATATACAGGAAACGGAAAAAATAATAGAAGATGTCGAAAGAGTATTCAGAGTAAGAAGAGAAGACGTTAAAAAAACAGCAAAAAGATTTTTTGAGGAGTGGAAGGAGAGAGGAAAGGAAATAGAAAGATTAAAAGAGGAGATCTCAAGATTAAAGGTTTATCAACTGAGGGAGAAATTTACGGAAAGAGATGGTATAATGTTCCTGGAGGAGAGGATAGAAGGGGACCCGGAACTTTTAAGAAAAACTGCTTTATCTCTTAAAGAGGATAATACTGTTATTGTTCTCCACAACGGAAGAAACATGGTGTGTGTCTGTGGAAAAGATGCCATTCGAAAAGGATATAAGGCAAATGAATACATAAAAAAATATGGCAAAGGAGGAGGAAACGAGGAGATGGCTCAGGGAGTGAAGATATGAAGAACTCAGTGGATATTTTTGTTGTTTTTTTGATTTCTATCTGTATCATATCCTTTGTTTACCCGTATCTCTCAAAACATACATTCGAAAAGGATGTTTATACAGATGTGGAAACTGCAGTGAAATGTATCAGAAATCTGGAGGAAAATGGCTTTTTCTATACTCTGACAATCAAAGGGTGGTGGAACTCAGACAACTCAAAGTTCATAGAGGAGGTATTTCTTACAGATTATAATGGAGATGAGATGGAGGTGATAAGAAAGAATGGAGATATCGCCACAGTGGGGGATCTTACAGATCTGAAAACAGAGATAAGAACATCCTATATAAAAGTAAATATAAAAAATAAAGAGGTTTACTCTTTTGAGATAAATTTTGATACAAATTTTGATGGATTGGAAAAAATGATAAATGATCATCCCGTTCAGAAAGTTATAAACACAGCCATATCTGGAAAGATAATTATGAAGAATTTCAATGAATTGAATCCTATAGAGGAGAGAAAGCTCAACGATAAGTTGAGAAAAAAATTTTTTTACTGTAAAAAAATACAAATAGATGAAAAAAGTCTTTATCTGGAATTTTTCAGTACAAAATATTTAAAAGATTTAAAAGAGTTCTATAACGGAGAGATAGAAGGAAAAATAAAAGTTTATGTAAGATATTAAATTATTTTTATTGATCCCATATCTGTTTCTGCTCTGATTTTAGCTTCTTCAATACCATCTTCATTCACTATGATTTTTCTATATCCATCTCTCGATTCGACTGTTTTTCCTGAGTGTCTTATGCTTCCCATTCCTACCTTTGCTTCGATAATTGCCTTTGTCTCTTCAGATACTTTTATTTTAATAGATCCCACCTCTGTGAATACAGTGGTATCCCCTCCAGAAACACCAACTACTATGTTTCCGTGCTCCGTTTTTAATTTCTGTTTGCTGGCATCGCAGTCACAGGATATTCTCCCATTCTCAGTCTCTGCCTTTATTTCATCTGCTTTAATATCTTCCAGAACTAAAGATCCATTCTCTGTAATAGCCTCAAGAGTTTCCACTTTAACATTTCTGATATCTATTCTTCCATTCTCAGTCTCTCCATCAATTTTTTCGAATTCTATATCCCTTATCAGGATTTTACCATTTTCCGTCCTGAGTATCGCCTTTTCACCTTTCAGATCTGAAATATTTATTGACCCATTCTCACTTTCAGTTCTGATCCTGTAGTTTTTTTCAGGAAGAGAAGCTATTATATCTACTGTATCTGTTGTGTTGATTCTTAACATGTCCTTTTCCACGTCAATTGTTACATCGATCTCTTCAAACTTTTCCTCAGCTTCTTCCTCGTCCCTTGCTTTGACCCTTTTTCTTATAAGCACATTATACTCATCAGTATCAGATTTTTTTAGTTCTATTCTACCGTTCTCTACTCTAAAATCTATATCAACATCTTCAGAGTCAAATTTCCCTTTTAGTACTTCCTCTTTTACGAATTCATTCCCTGTGTACCAGTCTATTTTACTTAGCGATTTTTTAAGACTTCTTTCAACTTTTTCTCTGATTATATCCCCCAGATCCATGAAATCATAATCATCTATTTTTTCCATTTCCCTTTCATACTTTGATTTTAACTCCCTGTAAGCTTCCTCACTTATCTCCCTATTTTTATAAAGCTGTTCCAGATCTCCCAGCATCTTTGTGATTATATCTATTTTTATCCTGTCCTTCTCTCTCATTTACATCACTGATCACAGATTCGAGAGAGATTATATAAGTTTTTTTGTACCAATTTTCTTATATTTTATCATTTTCGCAAAAATGAAAAACGAAAGCATTATATAGGGCTATTTGGTATATCAGTTATGCTGGGTATTATTCAGGCCCTTGCCAATGAGTACAGATTAAAAATAATGGAATTGCTCCTGGAAAAAGATATGTCTCCTAAGGAACTTGAAGAAAAACTTAGTATAACAAGAGGAGGATTGGAAAGACACCTTGCAGTTCTTCTGAACTCTGATCTGATAAAAAAGAGGAGTTATGTAGAAAAAGGAAAAGTCAGAGTATATCTCTGTCTGGATGAAGCATCCAGAAAGTTTTTTGAAGAATTAAAAGATAGTATATCGAAATTTAAACTACAGTCATCCAAAAATGTAGAAGAAAAATTAAAAATATTATCCGTAGAGTTTGAAAATATAAAAAATGCTTTAAAAGAAGTAGAAGAGGCATACCGAGATAAAAAAATTAATGAAAATGATTATCTGGAACTTAAAAGGGATTACATCTCAAAAATGGTTAGAATAGAGAGGGAGATAGCTATTCTTTTAGAAGTATAAAATAAGATCAGCGAAAACTTTATAAATTGCCCTGCTTAAATAATCTTGACAAACGTAAAGTATCCGGATAATACAGGTGAGCTAATGGGAAAAAATATAGTCGAGAAAATTCTGGAAGCGCATATTGTTGACGGAAAAATGGAGAAAGGTAAGGAAATTGGAATAAAGATTGATCAGACGTTGACACAGGACGCTACAGGAACAATGGCCTATCTACAGTTTGAAACCCTTGGCTTTTCTGAGGTGAAGACAGAACTCTCTGTGAGCTACGTGGATCACAATACCGTTCAGGTGGGATTCGAGAATTTTGATGATCATAAATATCTGAGAACTGTTGCCTCCAAATATGGCATAATTTTCTCAAGGCCAGGAAACGGCATATGCCACCAGGTACATCTGGAGAGGTTTGCACGTCCGGGAAAGACTCTTGTGGGAAGTGACAGTCATACACCCACAGCAGGAGGCATAGGGAGCTTTGCAATGGGAGCAGGAGGACTGGATGTTGCTGTTGCCATGGGAGGAGGAGCGTTCTATATAACATGTCCACGGGTCATTAAGGTAAATTTGAAGGGAAAATTAAGACCATGGGTATCTGCGAAGGACGTTATTCTGAAGGTACTCGAGATACTCACCACCAAGGGCAATGTAGGATGTGTACTGGAATATGGAGGAGAAGGTGTAAAGACACTCACAGTTCCTGAGAGAGCCACCATAACAAATATGGGAGCAGAAACAGGGGTAACTACTTCTATCTTCCCCAGTGATGAGGTTACAAGAGAGTTTATGAGGGCGCAGGGAAGAGAGGATCAGTGGATTGAGTTAAAGGCTGATCCAGATGCAGAGTATGACAGAGTAATAGATATAGATTTAAGCGAATTGGAGCCGATGGCAGCATGTCCTCACAGTCCTGGAAATGTGAAGAGGGTGAAGGATCTTGAGGGAATAAAGATAGATCAGGTAGCCATAGGATCATGTACGAACTCATCCCTGCGGGATCTTCTAATAGTTGCAGGGATACTGAAGGGAAAGACAGCACATAAAGATATCGAGTTTGGAGTGGCACCGGGATCAAGACAGGTTTTAGAGATGATAGATGAGCTGGGAGCCTTGGAGATACTCATAAAGAGCGGAGCAAGGATACTCGAGAGTGCATGCGGATTCTGCATAGGGAATAGCTTTGCACCTGGAACAAACTCTGTCTCTTTGCGAACAAATAACAGAAACTTTGAGGGAAGATCAGGAACAAAATCTGCGCAGGTTTACCTTGTTTCTCCAGAAACTGCTGCAGCAGGAGTCATCACAGGGGAAATAACAGATCCGAGAGATCTTGGAATGGAGTACCCCGATATAAAACTTCCTGAGAGATTTATAATAGACGATTCGATGTTCATATTCCCATTGCCTGAAGAGGAGAGAAAGAAGATTGAAATATTCAGAGGCCCCAATATCAAGCCCGCACCAAAGAATACACCTCTGCCATCTGCTATAAAGGGAGAGGTGATGATCAAGGTGGGTGACAAGATAACAACAGATCATATAATGCCAGCAGGTGCAAGATTGAAGTACAGATCGAATGTGCCAAAGTATGCTGAGTTCGTCTTTGAGATAGTGGACTCAACTTTTCCACAGAGATGCCTCAAGAATAAGGAGAAAGGAATACACAATATCATCGTCGGTGGTCTGAGTTATGGACAGGGATCCTCAAGAGAACATGCAGCTCTATGCCCCATGTATCTCGGTGTGAAGGCTGTTATAGCCAAATCCATAGAAAGGATACACCATGCAAACCTCGTAAACTTTGGGATTCTACCCCTCATATTCAAAGAGGAAAAAGATTACGATTCAATAGAGAAAGGAGACTCACTGGAAATGCCTTCTGTGATTGAAGAATTAAAGGAAGGCAGGGATATAACTGTAAAAAATTTAACGAAAAATAAAGAGTTTAAAGTAAAATATGAACTTTCTGAAAGACAGAAAAATATAATTTTAGAAGGAGGGCTGTTGCCCTATACAGCCAAGAGGTGAAGATATGGCAGAAAGAGGGATTAGGGAGTATGATGCGAAAAGGCTTATAGCAAAAGCTCTGCCGGAGTTTTCAGATGGAAAATTCAGATACGATGCAAAGTGTGTTCTCATTGGTCCAGAAACAGATATGGATAAAGTAGCAGAGGAGAACCCATGGCTTAAAACAGAGAAACTCGTGGCAAAACCAGATCAGCTCTTTGGAAAGAGAGGAAAGAACAATCTTCTCTATGTGAATAAAACATGGGATGAGGTAAAAAAATGGATCAGAGAAAGAATGAACAAAGAAGTCACAATAATTCAGACAACTGGAAAAACTACAGGAATACTGACGCATTTTCTTGTTGAGAAGTTTGTTCCTCATGATGAAGAGTACTATCTTGCGATAACAACTCACAGAGAGAAAGATACCATACACTTCTCCACAAAGGGAGGGGTGGATATTGAAGAGGTATGGGATACCGTTGTAACACTGGATATACCCATTCTCTCGAATATAGAAGAGGTAGATGTAGAAGGATTTTTGCCTGAGGAACTTGGTGATAAAAAGAAGAAGGTCGCAGAGTTCATAACTTCAATCTACAGGATACTGGTGGATTATCACTTCACATACCTTGAGTTCAATCCTTTCACATTTGTAGGGGATGAAATCGTGCCTCTGGATACTGTCGCAAAGCTTGATGATTACGCTTCATATCAGTGTGCTGAAAAATGGGGAAAGATCGAGTTTCCTTCTTCTTTCGGTATGCCCCCAAAAACAGAGGAAGAAAAGTATGTTGAGGAGCTTGATGAAAGAACAGGCGCATCTCTGAAACTCACCCTCCTCAATCCAAAGGGAAGAGTATGGAATCTTGTGGCAGGAGGAGGTGCAAGTGTGATATATGCAGACACAGTGGTGGATCTTGGATATGGTGATGAGCTTGCAAATTACGGTGAGTACAGCGGTAATCCAACAACAGAGCTGACCTATGAGTACACAAAGACGATACTAAAATTGATGACAAAGGAGAAAGATCCTCAGGGGAGACCGAAGTATCTTATAATTGGAGGAGGCATAGCTAACTTCACAGATGTTGCAAAGACGTTTACAGGTATAATTCAGGCTATAGAGGAGTATGCAGATAAATTAAAAGAGACAAATGTGAAGATATATGTGAGAAGAGGAGGGCCAAATTATAAGGAGGGCCTCAGAAAGATGAAAGAACTGGGAGAAAGACTCAGATTACCGATAGAGGTATACGGTCCTGAAACCCATATGACAAAGATAGTTTCTATGGCTTTGTCAGAAAAAAAGAGGTGAGAAGATGGAGGATTATGAATTATTTAACAGGAAAACAAAGGCTTTTATATTCGGTACACAGCAGAGAGCAGGTCAGAGAATGCTTGATTTTGATTATCTTTCTCAACGTGAAACTCCGAGTGTAGCTGGATTCATCACCCCCACAGGCGAAGGATACTACCATCTCTTCTGGGGAACAAAGGAGATCAGAGTTCCCAGATACAGATCCATAGAAGAAGCTGTTAAAGCTCATCCTGACGCAGATGTTATGATAAACTTTGCCTCTGAAAGATCGAGTGCCGAAACAACTATGGAGGCTCTTGAAACAGAGACAATAAGGACTGTTGTTATGATTGCAGAAGGAGTACCTCAGAGAGATACGAGAAAAATTGCGGCATTTGCAAAGAAAAATAATAAATGGGTCATTGGCCCCGCTACTGTAGGTGGAATTAAAGCTGGAGCATTTAAGATAGGAAACGCCGGTGGAACAATCGAAAACATAAAAGAGTTAAAGCTCTACCGTCCAGGATCTGTTGGGTTTGTCTCTGTCTCTGGAGGAATGTCAAATGAGGGATACAATATATGTCATCTGAACTCTGACGGGATATATGAAGGAATAGCAGTTGGTGGAGATGTATACCCTGCAACAACGCTTCTCGATCATCTTCTCAGATACGAGAAAAATCCAAAGATAAAAATGATGGTATGCCTTGGTGAGGTGGGAGGAACAGATGAGTACGAGATTGCAAAAGCTGTGAAGAACGGGGAGATAACAAAGCCCTTAGTGATGTGGGTCACAGGGACATGTGCAAAGGTGCTTCCGGGACAGGTGCAGTTTGGTCATGCAGGAGCAAAGGCTGACAGGGAGGAAGCAACAGCTCAGGCTAAAAACAAGGCTTTAAGAGAAGCAGGTGTCATTGTGCCTAACTCCTTCGATGACTTTGGTGAGAAAATAAGAGAAACATTTGAAAAATTGAAAGCAGAGGGAAAGATCGAGCCTGTAGTGGAGCCAACACCCCCCAATATTCCAATGGATTACAGTGCAGCAGTAGCTCAGGGGCTTGTAAGAAGACCCACACACTTCATAAGTACAATCTGTGATGAGAGGGGAGAACTTCATAATTACTGTGGAGTTCCGATAGATGAAGTCATAAAGAAAGGGTATGGTATAGGAGGAGTTATAGGTCTTCTCTGGTTTAAAAAAGATCTTCCAAAATATGCAAGAGAGTTCATAGAGCTGGTACTGCAGATAGTTGCAGATCATGGTCCTGCTGTCTCAGGAGCTCATAATACCATAGTTACAGCAAGAGCTGGCAAAGGCCTTATAGAGTCGATAATCAGTGGTATTGTGACCATAGGACCGAGGTTTGGTGGAGCTGTTAATGGTGCCGCAGAACATTTCACATGGGGTCTTGAGAACAATATGAGTCCCAGAGAGTTTGTTGATGCCATGAAGGCAAAAAATGTCAGAATACAGGGTATAGGTCACAGAATTCACAGTGTTGAAAATCCAGATGCAAGAGTACAGATTATGATCGAATTTGCCAGAAAACATTTCCCGAAGACACCATTGCTTGATTACGCACTGGCTGTTGAGAAGGTGACAACGATGAAAAAGAGCTCATTGATCTTAAATGTTGATGGATGCATAGGGGTTCTCTGTGTGGATCTTCTGAAGAATTTAGGATACTCTGATAAGGAAATCAAAGAAATGATAAAGATGGGATTCTTCAATGCATTATTCATTCTTGGCCGTACCATCGGATTCATGGGACATTACTTTGATCAGAAGAGGCTGAAGACTCCTCTTTACAGGCACCCATGGGATGATATTCTATATGATGTACCTGAAAAACCGGATAAAGTAGAGAATGTGGAGAAGTGATAAAATGTATGAAAAGGAAATAGAAAGAGCGAAGGAGCATTTCGGAAAGATCCTTATGGAGCAGTTAGAAAGAGTTGAAAGAATGAAGAAAGATGAGGGATGGATCGATTATTCAAAACTGAAACCCATAATAATCGGCTTTGTTGGCGGAGATGGAATTGGACCTTACATTGCAAAGGAAGCCAAACGTGTTCTGGAGTTTCTGCTTAAAGATGAGATAGCTGAAGGAAAAATAGAGATGAGAACAATAGAGGGATTGACCATTGAAAACAGGGCAAAGGTCATGAAAGCCATCCCTGATGATGTACTCGAGGAGATAAAAAAGTGTCATGTTATCCTCAAAGGCCCAACTACCACACCAAAGAAGGGAGATCCATGGCCCAATATAGAGAGTGCCAATGTAGCAATGCGTCGTGAGTTAGATCTTTTTGCAAATGTCAGACCTGTAAAGGTTCCTGAAGAGGGAATAGACTGGATATTCTTCAGGGAAAATACAGAAGGAGCTTATATACTTGGAAGAAAAGGTATTGATGTAACAGAGGATCTTGCCATAGATTTCAAGGCAATAACAACACAGGGATCTGAACGTATAATACGAATGGCATTTGAGTATGCAAAAAAGAACAATATAAATAGAGTTACAGTTGTGACAAAGGCAAATGTTATTAAAAAAACAGATGGCAAGTTCCTCGAAGTTGCGGAAAAAGTTGCAAAAGAGTATCCTGAAGTGGAATGGGATGACTGGTTTATAGACATAATGACCGCAAAGCTCATAGACCCCACGAGAAGAACACAGTTCAGGGTCATAGTGGCACCCAATCTCTATGGTGATATAATAACAGATGAAGCGGCACAGTTTCAGGGAGGAGTTGGAACTGCGGGAAGTGCTAACATAGGAAAGAGATATGCAATGTTTGAGGCTATTCATGGATCAGCTCCAAGAATGGTAAAGGAAGGAAGAGCAAAGTATGCAGATCCCTCAAGCATAATGAGAGCTGCTGCCATGCTTCTGAATCACATAGGATACACTGATAAAGCTAAAAAACTTGAGATGGCACTTGATATATGCGGGCAGTACGAGAGAAAACTCAAAATTACAGGACACAGCGATGGGGTCACAAACACAGAGTTCGCTGATTATGTGATGGAAACTATAAAAGATCCAGATCTGGAGAAAAAGTGGAAGAGCTATCAATAAGTCTTCCAAAATCTTTTTATTTTTTATAAAATATTTTTTATATGTTGGTATGTTCTACAGCCGGGATCTCCTACGATCTCGATCTCACCCTTGAATGGATGGATAAACTTGATGCAGAATCCTTTGAGTTCATGATATACCCGGAATGTAACTGGGATCTGAACTCTGTTGCTCAAAAACTGAGAGATTACGATATAAAATCAGTTCATGGTAACAGAGACATAGGTACTCTTATTTTAAAAGATCAGAAAAAGGGAATTAGAGTCCTTGAGGACAATTTAGATTTTATGTTTGGATCTTGCATGGCTTTATTTCTCAAATGATTTCAGGATTCTCAATTATAATATTACAAATGTTCATGTCAGAGATTTCAAGGATGGCGATCCTAGAATTAAAATATTTAAAGGAAATGTAAAATTTGAAAGAATTTTTTAAAAAAATTAGGTGAGATACAGTATACTTTTGAAGCTATATACAGAAAATATTACAAAAAACCTGAAGAGGTCAACAAAGACCTAAAAAGAATTAGAGAAATCCTAAATAAAAAATAAAAGAATAATTTACTTCATCCTTGACTTTATTACCTCTCCCAATCTCTTTATTCCCTCTACTATCTCCTCATCCGAAGGATACGAGAAATTCAATCTCATCGTATTTTTTCCACCTGCAAATGCAGTTCCCACAACATATGCAACTTTATTTTTGATTGCATCCTTGAACATCTCTCTTGTATCAATGTACTCAGGAAGTGTCACCCATAAGAACAGTCCTCCCTCTGGTCTTGTCCATTTTACACCTTCAGGGAAGTATTCCTCCATCGCTTTTAACATTATGTCCCTTTTTCTTCTGTACATCTCCCTTATTTTCTTTATATTTTCCTTCCAGTAACCTCTCTTGCAGTACTCATATACCATCCTCTGAGAGAGAACGTTCGAACACAGATCCGTTGACTGTTTTGCGATGACCAGTTTTTTTATTATCTCAGAGGGACCACAGATCCATGCCACTCTGATTCCCGGTGAAAAAGTCTTTGAAAATGTTCCAAGATACAGAACATTTCCATCAGAATGTGCCAGAATGGGCTCTGGTGGCTCGCTACTGAATGCAAGTTCAGAGTATGGATTATCCTCTATTATCGGGACATCGTATTCTAAGGACATCTCAGCAATTCTCTTTCTCTTCTCAGATGACATGCATATTCCTGAAGGATTCTGGTACGTGGAAACAACATAGATAAACTTTGGTTTCTTCTCTGATCTCAGTCTTTCCTCAAGAAGATCCAGATCCATTCCATCATCCTGAAGTGGTACTGTTTCAATCCTTGCAAGATATGCTCTGAAAGCACTTAATCCACCAAGGTACGAAGGAGATTCTGTAATAACAGTGTCATCTTTATCAATAAAGACTTTACTCACGAGATCTAATCCCTGCTGTGATCCTGCTGTTATAATGATATTCTCAGGAGATGAATCGTAGCCTTTTTCTGTCATGTACTCTGCCAGAAACTCTCTGAGCCTTGAATACCCCTCAGTTGTCCCATATTGAAGAGCTTTTTTTGCTTTCGTTTCCATAACATAATCTATACACTCTCTTACATGCTTTATGTCATAAGATTCTGGATTTGGTAATCCTCCGCCAAAAGAGATGATGTCTGGCTTCTGTGTCATTTTCAGCAGCTCTCGTATCTCAGAAGCTCTCAATCCTTTTGCTCTTTCTGAGTAGAACTTTTCCCAGTTCATCTAAACACCATCTTAACTCTGAAGATCCATATAAAAATCTTACGTTAATAGAGGAAATCAGGTACGGCAAAAGTTTTTAAAACACTGCTCTATAGGAGGTCTCATGGAAAGAAATGTGATCTATTTTGAAGAAAAGGGAAAGGAGAATACTGAAACAGCCATAAAGCTTGCGATTGAGAGAGCAGAGGAACTGGGGATAAAATCCTTTGTGATAGCTTCAACATATGGCTATACAGCTGAAACTTTTTTAAAACTTGCTCCAAAGGGATATAATGTTATTGTGGTGACACATCAGGCAGGTTTCAGAGAAAAGGGAAAAATAGAGATGAGTGAGGAGACAAAAAATAGATTGATAAGGGAAGGAATGAAGATAATCACAACAACACATGCTTTTTCTGGAATAGGGAGGTGTGTATCAAAGAGATCTGGAGGTGCTACACCCCCTGAGATCATTGCAGATACGTTAAGATTATTCTCTCAGGGCATGAAGGTATGTGTTGAGATAACGATCATTGCGGCAGATGCAGGTCTTATAGATATGAACAATGAGATCATCGCGATAGGGGGAACGGGGAGAGGTGCAGATACCGTTGCGGTGATAAAGCCCGCACACTCACTGGACTTTTTTGATCTCGATATAAAGGAGATCGTAACAATGCCAAGAGATAAGTGAGTGGACTGAAAGTTTATTAGAATATATTTCAAGTACATAAAAACCGAAAAATTTATAAAGGCTCGGTAAGATATAGTAGTGATACCATGAAAGAGATCGATGAGTTAAGGAAGGAACTTAGAAATGAGCTGAAAGAGGAGATGCAGAAACTCAGGGATGAGATTCTTCGAAAATACGAAAAACCAAAAGAGGTAGAGGAGTTAATTCCTGTAAAAAAAGAGGAAATTATCTTTGATGAGGAGTTCGCAGAGAATCTCTTAAAAGCTTTAGCCAATAAAGAAAGATTGAAGATACTGAAGGATCTCTACAGGAGTGCCAAATATTTTTCAGAGTTACAGGAAAGTACAGAACTGGATAACTCTCCTCTAAGATTCCATCTATCGAATCTGAAGGAGACTGGATTCATAGATCAGGAGAGGTACAGAGGAAAGTATCTCATAACGACACAGGGGAAGATCGCTGTGAGAGTGATAGACTTCCTCTGTTCAAAATGTGAGGTGGAAAAATGAAGATAAGAAAGAGTATTGAGGAACTGCAAAAAATGAAATTTAATGTTAGATGCCCAAAATGTGGAGAGAAAATAAGATTTAAAGAGGAAATAGATCTTGAAAAAGCCTTCAATAATCCAGAAACAATCCAGGACGAATTTGACTCCACTCTGTTTAGATGTAGCTGTGGAAACGAATTCTTCGGAGCTGAGACAAAAGAAAGTGAACTTATAGATGAACTTATAGAAATATTCAATGAACTAAAGGAAGAAGGAGAGATATCCTATGAAAATGGGGTTTTTTCTCTTGATATCAGAATTATGGAGGGATTAAAATATCTGAAAAAATTAAAAACAATAGGAGAAAAATACGATAGAGGTGATATTTTTGAGTAATATGAAACTGGCTGGAAAACTCTGTAAAAGAATCGCAGTTGTTTTCTTAGCTCTGTGGTTTATAGCGCAGGTGACAAATCTTCTTGGAGAATACGAATACCCAGAGTACTTTCTGGGATTCACATTCCTGTTTTACCTTCTGGGATCTCCGCTCGAAAACAGAAGATACAACGTCAGGAAGGTGGCATACGGAGTAGCGAAGGCAACATTCCTGATATGGCTGTTTATAGTGATAGGATATCACTTCAAATGGACGGGGCTTGAGTTCTGGAAGACCTACTCAGATTACTTCATAATAGCGTTCTTTGCTTCTATACTTGTAGGCTACAGTGCTGGAAAGCACAGAAGGGGATCGAGGACAGTTTTTTATGGAATAGGCTTTCTCGGGATCGCCTTCTGGATATTTGCAAAGATATTTGACATCTTTCCGGATTATCAGCCACTGATCTTCTTTGGAAGCATTGCTGCCGTGGGGATCGGCTACGTTGTCGGTGTCTTTGAGGAAGAAAGGAAGCTTAAATGGACCTATGATGTTGAGGATATTGAAAAGGTGGAAGAACCAAGGATTAAGGAAAAAGCCTATGTTTTAAACTCTGATCTTGAGGTGAAAAAAGGAAAGGGTAAGATAAACATAGAAGAGGGAAGCATATTTGTACCCATAGAAAACGGTAAGGAGATGGGTGGAGTATTCTTTGGACAGGGTTCTTACTCTGTGGATGCAGGTATTAAAAAGTATGTGAGTGTTTTCCAGGGGATAACAGTTCTGACAGGGAACAAATGGAAAGATATAAAGAAAAACATGAATCTGAGAGACGCAGAAGACAAAGATCTGGAAAACATCGGATTGAAAAAAGAGGAAGTCTTTGATCTTGCGAGGATCCAGATAGAAGAAGGAGAATGGAGAAAAATAAGAAAAAGATTTGAAAAAACAGTAACGAGTATAGATATGCCCTTTGTGAAGGTGAGAGAGACAGAAGGAGGAGATTACGTCAAAGTGGGACCCATAGAAGTGATCGATGTAGAAGGAAAAGAGCCGAAGGTTAAGATAGGTTCATTGAATTTAATGAGTGGCATAGAATGGGAAGATCAGACTCTATATGACATATCGGCGAGAATGAGAACAAAAAACAGGGAAATCCATCTGAAAATGAAAGGAGATAAGATAATCCTGAAAGAAGGTAAAAGGACAGTGATATCAAAACCTGATAAAGTTATAATAGAGGATGAGGATCTGAATCTGAAGATAACAGAGAATAGAAGAGTTCTGAAATCCAAGGACCTGAATATAATCGAAAGTGAAGAAAAAACCATCCTTAAAACTCCCGATATAAAAATCGTATTTAATGATGAGCTATCAATAAAAAAGAATGGAGAATCCTATGTTATAAAAAATCCAAGGATAAAACAGGAGATAAAGGAAAAACTGGATGATCTGATAAGAGATGTTCTTGATAAAAAAGAAATGAAAGAACTTGAAGCTCTTCTTGAAAAACTGAAAAAGGAGTCATAGCCCCTCTCTCTTTCTTTTTTTATTTTTTTTATATTTTTATAACCATATCGCTGCCTATGGGAATACTTAGATACTCAGACATGGGTCTGCATTTGACCTTGAAGAGATAATAGACGCCATTCCAGAGCTCAGGTAAACTCTCAAAATTTGCCTGACCCTTTGATATTATAACATCTGCAGCTTTCAACTCCTTTTCAAGTTTTTTATCTATTCTCAAAACACCTGTGTTATCTCCACAGTCCATGACATTTTCAAATCCCATTTTTTTGAGCTCTGATACAGTAATGTCATTGAACATCGGAGATCTCTTTCCCACAGCTATTACCTCTGCCTCAAAAAAATCTATGAATTTTTTATCAAAAACAGCTTCTCCTGCGTTATCAAAAAAGTAAACTATTTTTTCAGCCTTTTCTATCTCTTTAAAAAGTTTTTCACTTTCATTCACAGCGATCTCTGCCTTCATCATCTCTTCAAATGTTTCTTTATACTCTATGATCTTGTCTCCTCCATAATCTATGGAGTTTGCAGTGAGAGCTGCTCTTAAAGCCTTTTCGATTGAATCTATACTTAGTTTTTCGATCATCTTCTCTGCAAACTCTGTGGATCTTTCCTTGTATATCCTGTAAGGATCTGAATTTCCTGTGATCTCTTTGATGATCTTCTGTATCTGAGATCCGAAATATGAGGGAGTTTCCTTCAAGTTAAAAGATCCGAGAAACTTCATGCACTCTATTACAGCTTCTTCTCTGAGCTCTCTTTTTTCTGTGGCAAGCTCACATGTTCTTATTACCTGTTTTGTCAGACACTGACTACAGTAGTAATGGGATTTCATGGTACCACGTATATTGGTGTTGGTGTAAAACACAATATAAATATTATTACGCCCACAAGAGCCAGTATTTTATCCTTTCCTGTAAGCTCCGTGATCTCATCCATTGCCCCGGGATGTCCTCTCATTGATATTATATATCCAAGGAAACCCCAGAGAATCCATCCTGGCCATATGTCATATTTGAGAATACTCCCGAGGAGACCTATTCCCACAAGACTCAGTGCTATTGTTTTGGAAACTAACATGTGATACTTCTCTCCCAGAACTGATCTCGCTATATGTCCTCCATCCAGCTGTCCCATTGGAAGTAAGTTCAGAGCTGTAACAAAGATACCGATGATTCCTGTGACAACTATGGGATGCATGATTCTTGTATATCCCTCAGGGGTACTCAACAGCAGTCTTCCGAGTATTTCAAAGATCAGGGTAGTGCCGAATCCAACAGTATATGTTCCGGGATGAGAGGCAGCATACTCTGCCGCTTTCTCTCCATACTCTGCAGAGGGAACAACTGGAGAGATGATCATCCCTATGATGATCACGATCACCGAGGCAATAAATCCTACCACCGGCCCACTTATTCCCAGTCTTATAGCTGTTCTCCTGTCAGGGATAGGCGATTTTATGCTTATAACTGCTCCCATGGTCCCAATGAGAAAAAAAGGCATAGGTATGAAATATGGCCATGAAGCTTCTACTTTATTTTTTACTGCTGTTATTTTATGAGCCATCTCATGACTTCCAAGTATGAGAATAAGCGCCATAGTAAAGATCGCAGCTGTAAACCATGTATTCTCAAGATATCCCATATCCTGTAAAGGCTTCGCCCATGATAATCCTGCATAAAAAACACTCAGGATCGTTGCTGTTAAAAGGATCAGCGGCAGCGCAGTACTTGATCTTCCCTGTTTTTTTGCCCTGAAAAGATGAAGGTAAATTTTTCCTTCTTTTTTTCTTATAAAAGGATAGTATCCCATATTTTTAAATGTTTCTCTTATCACAGAAAAATCTGAGATCATGCTTCCAATGAATAAAAACGAATTTGGCCTTATAACAAAATTTTCAAAATGAAAATGATTCTTTAAAGCATCAAAAAGCCAGTTATATCTGTCTTCATCTATCTCCTCTTCAAAAACATGATAATTGTGTCCACAAACAGGACATTTTTCCCGATGAAGATCATATTTTGATATCTCATAAAAGTCACAGTTTGGACATTCGTATCTTTTATACATCATCTTTAACTTTTCAATCTAATTTAAAAAAGTTTGGATTGTGGTGTCTTCGGGAAGCACATGTATTTCTTATTTGCCCACACTATGGATAAGTGAAAATGTATGAGAACCACCAACCGAAAGCTTTTTATATCACAACTAATCCACTTTTTATTACAAAGTTTTATGAGGTGATAATATGGCAACAAAAATGAGACAACCCATGCAGGTAACAGATGAAA
>Ga0190304_1000111_pt1:0-35000 | contig 36109 bp, 32 predicted proteins | sample 48700712_MG_FD_161670 | JGI IMG/M metagenome (GOLD analysis project Ga0190304, IMG submission 161670) | Hydrothermal vent sediment bacterial communities from Southern Trench, Guaymas Basin, Mexico - 4870-07-1--2_MG | ecosystem: Environmental > Aquatic > Marine > Hydrothermal vents >...
ATTTAATAGCAATAAAAAGTAATTATAATTATCTAACATAACTAAATTTCTATCTATGTTATTAGCTCTAATTCTTAGAAAATATTATAACTTCTATATGAATAAGAGCTCTTCGTTCTTAATATCATAATATAAATAGGAAAAGTTCTTCTCATATATTAATGTCGATCAAAACAATTTGATATAAAGAAATAAAAATAAGAGAGATAATTTTATATACTAAAAAAATAAAAACTTTAATCTAAGATTTTTATTATCTTTGTCAAAAATATATATCAAAATATGGTTTTTAAAAACACGTTGAGTATAATTAAAACTTGTTTAAAGAAACATAAGAAAAATTATATTATTGCTCTTCTTTTTATATTTTGGTGATACTTATGACGTTAGATCTGGCATTAGCAGAATACCAAAATATTTACCTCATGACAATAGCTGAAATCTATGGCAAAGAAAAAAGTGGAAAAACTATTACAGAACCTTTATGGCTAGCTATGAATTATACTATAGAAAATATTGAGAAAATTGAAGAAGAAGAACTTAAAGAAAAAGCAAAGAATAAAGCATTAGAAATAGTTACAGCAACGGAGGATTATAAAACATTGCAAAGAGAAAAGCCAGAAAAAGCAAATCAACTATTAAAAAGATTAGGAGATAGTATTTATAGAATCATCGGAATTTTGATAAAGTACTCTAAAACAAAAGAGCAAAAAGATATACTAGAGTATGCATATAATATCAGAAAAGAAATAACAGAAAAATATGAATTTAATAGATGATTTTACCCTTTGATCTAAAATATAATGAATATTTTATCAATTCATTTTCTTGATAGTTCTCTATGAAGGATGGATAGCTTAGCCTTACTCTCCACTAACGATCTGTCCAAGTTTTGAAACTTTTGCAAACCATCTTACAGGTAACTCTCTTTCAAGCTATGTATTCATGTTCCGCTTACTATATTTTTGTAAGACCTTAATGTCTTCTTAACTATTGTACAGATAATAAACGACATGTCAGAAAAAGTCAAGCTAGAAAAGGAATACTCACTATTTTTGCTTTCAACAAATTAGCATTTTGTTATATTCCAATAAAGAGTTAGAAAAATGAAAATATATAATATTTTTAAAGAAAAGATAGAAACTATGAAACTAATACTAAAGCTATCAACTTGCTAAAGTAACATCCTTAGATATTACTAAGGAAATATTTAATTTACTTAGTATTAGTTCTTTAATATTGAGAATATCCGAGTTAGGTCGAAGGAGAAAGGATTTAAGGCTTGTCCGGATTTAAATCTCACCGCTTTCAGCATCACTATTCAATTTCGGCACTCGTATCCTTATTTCTTCTTTTCTAGAATAGCCCCTACTAGATCAAGGTAAGATAAGGTCGTTGAGTCAAGAACTTTAAATCCCTTTAATTAGATATTTTAAGATTAACTTTACAGTCAAATATTAATGCTAAGGTGAAAGTCTGAATGTACTTCTTTATAGTCATAATGTCTCTTTTCTATTTGCCAACCCTTCTTTTTCCAAGCATTTCTCATCACTGGATTTCTTTTTAAAAATTCATCGATGACCCATCTAGGTTGATTATTTAGAGGACATGTAAAGTTAAAACATTTAGAGCAATGGAATTTTTTTATAATATAGCCAAAAATTAGTAAACCTATGATTGGCGGTATAGCCCATGGATAGTGTTTGTTAATTATTAGGATTATTGAAGGAATAAGTAAGATCAAAGAAAAAAGGATGAAAATAATTATAAGCTAAATTTTTCGCCTTTATTCATCGGTTCTGGATTATAATCCCATATTTTTAGACTTCCATAATTACCATAACAATGAAGAATTCTCCCTTTTCTGCATAAAATGGGCAATGAGTACAAAGGATCTTAATTTCCCAAAATTCAAAAAAAGAATAGAAAATGAGGCTAAAACAATTAAGAAAACATAGAAATCTATAAATAATGCATTAAGCAATAAACCTGCTGAACCTGTAATGATAATAAACAAAAATGCCGAGATGAAACGGAGTAATTTTTTGAATTAAACCTACAGTCTAATTGAGTTTTCAAGGGACATTCTTTACAATTAGAATCTGAACGGAAAATGCATATATTATAAGGATTATTTGTCTGTTCTTGACTTGTTAAAGCAGCCCACCTTGCATCTAACCCATTCTTTGATTTAAGACACTTGTGATTTGTTCTCACATCTTGTGAGTGTTCTTTCATACTAAGTATATTAAATTTAGCATACTATATTATTTAGTATCAGCCTTTAAGAAAATACTGGATTTTGTTACTCATACTAAAGTATTACTTCAATAATTTGAAATAGTTCATTTAGTGTTTCTGTCTTATCTTAATCATCATGAGTTTTATAAAGGAAAAACCAGTTCTCAAAATTTTCTCTATTTTTCTATAAAGCTAGAGTATTCATCTAATCTAAGCTAGAAATAATAGAGTATTAACAAGAATTATAGCTGTATAAATATAACATTTAATTAGTTAAAATAAAAATTAGACCATTACTATTTTTTGAGGCACAACTTGCTGTATTACTCCTATAAGTTTATTAAATGTCTCATTAGTCGGTATATCAATCTTGACCATTTTACCATAAAAGGGATATATCTTAATATGTCCACTGCTCAGTAATCCAGGTTTCTTAGCCTCAATAACTCTAATATATTGCCAATAGATTTCAAAGTTCTTCTTCTTGGTATTTAACTCATAAAGTAGCTTTTACTGATTCTCAGCATTTAAAGCTTCTTTACCTGCCATGATTGCAGCACCTAATGGTGACATATCCAAGAATGCTCTCTTACGAGACTTAACGCCTGCTATCCTAATATTAGTAACATAGATATAGTAGGGCTCTATTGAATGAATCCACTTAGGCTATAGAGGATAATCTATAGTGGTTTTATCATTGGAAAAATTAAGATAAACCTCATATTTATCTATAAAACTGTTTTAGAAGTTTCTATTCTCTAATTGTCTTCAAGTATATAGCCAAAAATATTATTAAATAGTGATACTCTCCAATTATTTTATCCTGTTTATTGAGTAGAGATATGTCAGGCACCTATGTATGCACCTGACAATTTTCTCAGTTCACCTCCTTCACATCACTACTCAGAAAATTTAACTCATCATTCAATCATATATTCACTAATTATACTATATTAATTTTCTTAATTTATAGATATAATGGTGGAGTTATATGAATGGAATAGCATTTATCGATGAATATCTCAATATTGGTTTTACTCCTATAAATTTACTTAATAGATGGACAAGTAGAGTAAAAACGTTTATGGAACTATATACTAAAACAAATCTTTCTAAAAATTATAAGATAATTACTCCTATATCTTGCAAAATTCAGGATCTCCTTTTAGCACACTCAAAGAAGTATATAGATTATGTAAGAAAAATGGGAGAAAAGGGAACTGGATATCTTGATTATGGTGATACACCCGCATACAAAGATGTATTTGATAAGGCAAGACTTGCATGTGGTGGCACGGTTATACTTGCTAAAATTATCATCAATGGGAAACTTAAGATAGGGTTTAATCCTCAGGGAGGCTTCCATCATGCTAAAAAAGATGCCGCCTCCGGATTCTGTGTATTCAATGATATTGCTATTGCTGCGAAAATATTCTATAACAATGGAATTAAAAAAATAGCTATAATTGATATTGATGGTCATCACGGCGATGGAACACAACAAATTTTATATTCCGAAAGAATTTTGAAAATATCATTCCATAAATATGACCCTCCTTGGTTTTATCCTGGTACAGGAAATATATATGAGTTAGGTGAGTGTGAAGGATATGGATATTCAGTAAATATACCTTTACCTGATGGGGCTGGAGATGATCTCTTTATTTATGCTTTAGAGAAAGTTATTACTCCTCTTCTATACTATTATAAACCAGAGATTATAATAGGACAGATGGGAGTTGATGCACATATAGGAGATCCATTAGTAGGATTGCGTTTAACATCAGCAAGCTACGAAAGATTCATAGAACTAGTTTCTGAAATATCTTCTAAATTTTCATATGGAAGATTTCTTGGCACTGGAGGTGGAGGATATGTTCCCGAAACCACTGCTCGAATGTGGTCTTTAATGCTACATAAACTTGTAAAAAATGAAGATATAGTAAAAAAACTAAAAGATAAAGATGAATATACAATTAGTGACGCTTATAAAATAACTAAATTCAAAAAAGAAATTACGCATCTAGCTGAAAAACTTTCTGAAATACATGGGATTAACTTTTCGTAGGTGGTTATATGAATGTTAAGATTGGAACATGTGGATGGTCAGTAAAAGGGGGGAGAAAAGAATACTATAAATATTTTAACGTTATAGAACTTCAGGACACTTTTTATAGATTACCAAAACTTAATACAGTGAAAAAATGGCGGAGCGAAGCGCCTGAAAATTTTGAATTTACTTTAAAAGCTTGGCAGACTATGACCCATACTCCAAAATCTCCAACATGGCGTAAAAATAACATTAAGGTTAAAAAAGAAGATTTTAAAAAATATGGCTTTTTTAGACCGACTAATGAGGTTTTTTCTGCTTGGGAAAAATTTAGAGAAAATGCAAAAATGTTAAATGCAAAAATCATAGTTTTTCAAACTCCTCCTTCATTTAAATGTACTAGGGAAAATATCAATAACATGAAAGAATTCTTTAACTCAATAGATAGGAATAAATTTATATTGTGCTGGGAACCACGTGGCAATTGGTATGAAAACGAAAACATTCTAAAACAGGTATTAGAAAATCTAAATTTAGTGCATGTTGTTGATATTCTTAAAAGAAAACCCTTAGTATATAGAAACATTCTTTACTTTAGAATGCATGGACTCGGAAAAGGAGAAGTAAACTATCGATATAAATATAATGACCAAGATTTACAAAAAATAAAGAATATTATTTTCTCATTACAACACGAAGTAAGGGAAGTATATGTTATGTTTAACAATATATTTATGTTTCATGATGCACTTAGACTCAAAAAAATGCTAAGCTGATAAAAATGCATTTACATAACCTTAGAAAAAACATAGATAAAAACGACATGTATTCCCTACTTGTAAATTTTCCTTCAGAACTAGAGAAATCATTCAAAGAATATGAAAAAATTAATATTCCTGAAACATTAAAGATTAGAGGCAAGATTAAAAATATCTCTGAAATAAGAAACGTTGTAATAATTGGGATGGGAGGTTCTGCTATAGGTGGAGATATAATTATATCCTATCTCTATAAAAAGATTAAGATTCCTATATTTCTAATAAGAGATTATGTTTTACCAGGATTTATTAATAACCATACATTATTAGTAGGAGTTAGCTATTCAGGAAACACTGATGAGACTCTCTTAGCTTTTCTTGAAGGAATTAAACTCGGTGCATATCCGATAATAATTACTTCAGATGGTCTATTCGAGAAAATTTCTGACAAAATAAACGTTCCAACATTCAAACTTCCTATAGGTAGACCTCCACGTACATCAACAGCCTATATGTTATCTGCTTTGTTACATATTTTAGAAAAAAGTAACGTGGTCTCACTCGATCGAGATGAAATATATTCAACATTTTATTTCCTAAAAAAGGTAATTGAAAGGTATTCTAGTTTAGAAGAAAATACATTACCGGTACAACTCGCTTTAACCATTAAAGATAAAATACCATTGATCTATACCTATAAGCCATATACACCTATTGGTTATAGATTTAAAACACAGCTAAACGAGAATGCCAAATATCATGCTTTCTTTGGAGAATTTCCGGAAGTTGATCATAATGAAATTATGGGATGGGAAAACGAAACAAATAAGGATTACATCCCTATATTTCTTGAAGGCAGGTTCGGTGAAGAAAGCACAAAAACTATGATGATATACTGGAAAATTCTTTTTGATCATAAAGATATTAAGTATATTACCTTAAAAGGTATAGGAAAAAATATACTTGCTGATATGCTATATTTACTTGTAACTGGAGACTTTACGTCATACATACTGGCTTTACTAGAAAAAATAGATCCTACACCTGTCACAACTATTACTGGTCTTAAAGACTATCTAACAAAAAACACATCTTTAAGACAAAGAGTTCTTGAAGAAATGAAAAACTTATAAAACTCTAGTAATTATTTCTGACATAGAGAGTTTTTCTTCCTTCCATTCCTTAAGATCTCTCAAAGTATATTTTCCTTCTTTTATTTCTCGTTCACCAACTATTATAGCATATCTAATTTTCATTTTATCAGCATATTCCAAAGCAGATGAAATTCTCCGACCAGTAACGTCTAAAATTGTAGAGACTCCGTTCTCTCTCAATTTCTCTGCAATCCTTATTGCATCTATAATATATTTTGCTCTTAGCGGAATCACTATAACGTCACAAATATTATATTTTAAGGGAACAGGAGTTTTCAATTCATTGAGAGCCTCCACAACTCTTTCTACACCGATAGCCATCCCTGTGGCTGGAAAATCCCTTCCACCTATTAGACCAATTAAATTATCATATCGTCCTCCTCCAGCAACACTACCAATATCTGGAGCATCAACTACTTTAATCTCGAACACAAAACCAGTATAATACGCTAATCCTCTAACAATGGTAAAATCTATCTCAATTTCATTTTCAGAAAGATTATAACCATTATAAAGCTCTTCAAGAATAATATCTAAGTTTTCTATTCCCTTAATACCCTCACTTATATTGGATAAATAGCCTCGAACATTTTCTAACTTTTCATAATTACATCCTTTAATATTTAAAATCTTTAATAATTCTCTACCCTTTTCAAAAGATAAACCAACCTTACTTAGCTCACTTATAACATATTCTTTCCCTCTCCTTTCCAACTTATCTAATATACGCATAGAATTATCTATTTTTTCATCCATAACACCAAAACTTCTCAATAAATATTCGATTATTCTCCTGTCATTTATTTTAATTTTTATATTTTTTAATCCACAATTTTTAAGTGCTTGATATGCTACCATTATCACTTCAGCATCCGCACTAGGAGAACTAACACCTATAAATTCAACACCAGCATGATAAAACTCTCTCAACCTTCCTTTTTGAGGCTCTTCATACCTCCATACAGGCTGAATATAATAAAATCTCAAAGGCTTAGGCATCATTGGATTAGAGGCAACTATACGAGCAATAGGCGTCGTCATCTCAAACCTTAAACCAAGTCTCCTTCCAGCCTTATCTTTAAACCAATAAATTTGGTCCTTTACTTCCTCGCCTGCTTTTGCCTCTAATAACTCTAAATGTTCAAACGCAGGTGTTTGTATCTCTCCGTAACCATATCTTTCAAATATCTCTCTAATTTTCCTAAATATATATCTTCTAAAAAACATCTCTTCAGGTAAATAATCTCTTGTACCCCGAGGCGTTCTTAACTCCATACACATTCTCCATCTATTTAATAAATACTAAATCTTTAACTCTCCAACATATATATTATCCTTATTTCTCAGGATCTTAACTTTTATAATCTTTCCTACTGGAATCTCCTTATCGTTAACACCTACAATAGTTATGATTCTTTCTCCAGCAATACCTAACCATTGATTATGTAGCCAGCCTGGACCTATAACTTTAACCTTTATAGTTTGAAAACGTCTAAAAGGAATAGGTAACCTTTTAGTTTTTATTATATTAAAATCCTTCGGACTTAACACAAGTTTTACTCCGAACTCCTTTTCCCATTCTCTTAACTTTTCATAGAAAGCATACCAGCTCAGTTCTCTAACACCTTTAACTTTCCTCCCATATTTATGAACCTCATATTTTTGTATCCCCAACGGAGGCCAACGTTTCCCAGCACCAATCTTTAAAGCGAATTCTATTATCCTTGGTATTTCATCATCATTTATTCCAGGTATCCATACTGGAGCAATAATAATATCCATATTAAGACTTTGAGCCACATATTTAGCAAAATCCTTTATTTTTTCGACATCATACCATTTTGTATCAGCTAAATATTTAGCCATGTTTTTATCCAAAGCATCAATAGAAAGATTCAATCTAGATAATTTGGCATCATCAAGTGCATCAAGCAACCTCTGAGATAGTAGTGCTCCATGAGTCTCTATCGATACTGTCTTAACAACAGGTATTTTAGATAATTCTCTAACCAACTCAACAAGATAGGGATAAGTAAAGGGATCACCAACAGCGTCAAGATGTATCTGAATATCATTTACACTCTTTAATTTAATAACATACCGAATCCATTCAAGCAAGTAATCTAAATCAATCATATATTCAGTCATACGGTTTCTAGATCTCGGACCCGCATCAACAGAACAAAAAATACATGATAACGCACAAAAAGATGTAGCCCTTATTTGTAAAAGATTAGTTCCTCTATCAATTATACCAAAAGCTATATGACCAATCAAAGGAATATCATCTTCTATTTTTAAAAAAAATTTGTTATTGGAATATTTCCATATCTTCATCTTCTTCCTCTTTCTTATGATAAAAAAGTTCTTCTAGAAAATCTTTGAGATGCCTATAAAATCCTCTTATACCACTATACTCAAACTCTTCTAATTCTGTCTCCTTAGTCTTTCTAGCAGGCTTCACTAACCTTTCATCAAATATATGAGATACCTCTCTTTTATACGATAACTTTCTATAGACAACCACGATACCGAATATTCCCCCTAACAAAATTATTAAAAACACAAGAGACTCAAGAAAAGAAAGTGCATAAAAAGGAGTGTCAATAAAAACATCCATAAAATATTCTTTCTCTATTACCCCCTTTTCATCTTTTGGAACTATTAAATCTGATATCCTTTTCCCTTTATACTCAAGTATTATCTTTAAATTTGATCCTTTAGGTAATGGAACTTGTAAAAGAAGAATATCGCCGCTTTCAAGCGATGTTGCGTTAAACTCCTTTATCTTTATATTATTCATTTTTAGCATAGCATTCAGAAACACATCTTTTAGCGGCGTATTAAACCATCCATAAACCTTCAAGTGTATATCGTATACTTCAACTTTGATAACTTTAGTCAAATTCATCCCTCTAGCAATTCTAATAATTTCATTATAGACTTGTACATCTTTCCAGTAAATCGTTATTTTATAGTCTCCAATCGTTGCATGCCTAAATTCACATATTCCATCATTATTAGATCTAAGCTCGATTAGATCGTTAGTTGGTGTTAATATCTTTACAGATGTATTAGATAAACTCATCTTATTCATATCTATAATTTTGAAAATTACATCAAATAGAGGAACATATACTTTAATGTCTCTAGTATTATTTAATATTTCAACCCTTGTATAATTAAGAATTTTATTCTTCCATTTTACTCTTACATAATATTCACTACCTATAGGAATTTGATACATCTCAATCTTAATCTCCGGCATCTCTTCTTGAGCCGTATAACTATCTATTAATATACCATCCTTTTTATAAAAGAACGAAACCTCAATTTCTTGTGGAAGTGTATCTGAAAATTCTGGTAGAATAGTTATTGTTAAAGTCTTTAAAGGTACCTTAATTACATATAATCCCTTAGTTGTAATCTGCTCACTTAATGATATTGTAATTATTTCATTCCAAGAAAACCTTATATAATATGTTCCTCCAATAACATTTTCAAGTTCTACTATACCTAAAGCATTGGTTTGGACATGGAAAGTTTTTAATGGTGATTGAATCGTCATATTATATTTTTGTAACAAATTACCATCTAGATCAACAAATCTAAATTTCAGAAAAGAAATGATATTCGTATATACATAAATATCTTTATTATTCAAACTAATCATAAAATCTTGTTTCAGTATTCTCTTACCTTCTTTATAGATACTAACAATATATTTACCATAAGGTACACCTGAAAATTCTATAATGTTCGAGGATGATAAATAAACTTCCTTAAGAATATGTTCTTCATCTTCCATCTGAAGTTCAATTCGTGCTTTAACATCATCCATAATAAGAGGTTCGCCCGATACCTTGAAAAATCTAAAGATAACTCTATGAGCAACTGGAACTTTAGCAATAATGTTCTTACCACATTTTACTGTTACAGAGGTAGTGACATTTATTTCACTAGAATTAAATACATAGTTGAGAGCTCCCTCTTTTGTGTTAAACGTATATATAACCTGGTAAAATGAATATTCACCTAAAGGAAGATAAATATCTGTATCTCTTTGAAATGAATAAAATACGTTATCTCTAATTGATTTAAGTTTACCACTAAAAGCTTTTAATGTTACACCTTCATCATCTATTATATTTATACGAATCTTAGTTATATTGACATTTGCCTCTATCGAAAAGTTAGTTGAATTTTCTTCTACTTTGATATCCTTTTGATAAACTATCAATTCTTCTTTCTGAGGATTTTTATAATTTATAAATAATGTATAGTTTCCCACAGCAACATTAGAAAGAGTACAATTCACACCAGTGCACTCTTTGACTTTAGTATCATTTTCATAAAGTTTTACATATATTGGAAAATTATTAGGTAAAGGTAACCCTTTACATGTACGAGATATAACTGTTATATTTATAGTATGTGATCCTTGAAATAATATATCTGATTTCTTTTCTCTATATAGGGCATCAATATTTTCTGTAAAAATATATATCGACAATAAACTAATAAGTATAATGAATACTACTATATATTTATGTTTTATTTGAGTTAACAATGAAAGATCATTTATCGACATTTGTAGTATTTATATAGTTTACGTCTTATATAAATCATGCTTTCAGCTTCAGTTAAAAATAAAATCAAGAAATGTCGAAATAATAGCAATATTATTGAGTATTTTAGACTTTCATTTTTCAAATATTAAAATATAATAAAACATGGTGAAAAATATTTAAAGAAATAATGAAAATATATATAGTAAATAGGGATCGTTAATGCAAGAAAAAAAGAAAAGAGGAGTAAAAGGACTAAATATAACAAAACTTCCATATGAAGTAAAAGTTTACATGAACAACCAAGTGTTAATACCAGCTCAACTTATTAGAAGTCTTGGACTTACAGATGCTACTTATTCGAGAATCAAATTTAAATATCGTGATAAAACATTTGAGATCGAGGTTAAACTTTTAAGAACAAAATATACTGATTCTCGTCAATTTACAATTCCTAAGGAAATAAGAACAAAGATTGGATTATTACCCGGAAATACCATAAAAATTTTGGATATCCAAAAAATTAAATAAATGTGCCCGATGATAATGGTACAAAGCTCTGAAAATGATGAAACCGCTACACAATGAGGGCATGCATAAGGATATCTCCTATCTATTATTTATGAAATACAAATATTTTTTAATGAAAACATTTAATCATAGCTATTCAACTATTAACCTAGCATATAAAGTGAAAAATTATGTCTACAAAAAACATTATAGAAGAAGTAAATGCTGAAATTAAAAAACTTTATGAAAAATATAATAATGCACTATCAAACAACGAATATGATATCGCTTTAAGTATTGGAATCGAAATTATTGAAAAGTTACTGGATACAACTAATACATATGTCATCGCAAATCTTTCTAATCCATATGTAAAGGAAGTAGCACAAGGAATTATTTCATATCATGAAAAAACATTAGCTTTTGTTAAAGGTACACAGGAAGCTTTAAAAACTATGCCACCAATCTATTCTTTTGATGCTAAGGAAAAAGCCATCGAATCTTTAACTTCGAGTATTAATGGATTATTTAGTTTTCTTCTCGGTTCTTTAATAATACTAGCAGATATTCTCTCAACAAATAATAAAAACAAGTCCAGAGAAGATAAAAATACTATTCCTAGAGTCGTCTAATCTAATACAAGAACATTTAATAAATCCGAGTAAGATTCTAAATATCCCTTTAAAACCTTAGGAACCCTAATTTTTTTCTCTTCTGGAACATAATAGTTTTCAATTATAGCTGTTAATGCTCGTGTAGTAGCAATTGCCGTACTGTTTAATGTATGAACATATCCCTCACTTGGACCCCCACGTGACACAGAATAACGTATATTAAGTCTATATGATTGATAATCAGTAGTATTACTACATGAAACCATCTCTCTATACTTTCCTTGAGCTGGCATCCATACTTCTAAATCATATTTCTTTGCTGCTACAGCACCTAAATCTCCAGAACAAATATTAACTATCCTATACGGTATCTCAAGTCCACGCCATATCTCCTCAGCATAGCCAATAAGTTTTTCATGCCATTTCCAAGACTCTTCAGGTAACGAATAAACAAATTGTTCAATTTTTATAAACTGATGTACACGAAATATTCCCTTTGTATCTTTTCCATGAGCACCTGCCTCTTTTCTAAAACAGGGACTTATACCAGCATATAAAAGAGGAAGATCTTTTTTAGGTATAGTTTCGTTCATATGTAAAGCAGCTAGTGGATGTTCAGCTGTTGCAATCAAATATAAGTCTTCTTTTTCAATCTTGTATATCATATCTTCGAAATCTTCGAAACTAATAACTCCCTCTAAGGGTTTTCTTCGAAGCATGAACGGCGGCTCTACTAAAATAAAACCCTTTCTCAACAAGAAATCTATAGCATATCTAATAAGAGCCATCTCCAAAAGAACTAAATCAGTGAAAAGGTAAAAGAATCTAGCACCAGCAACTTGACCTGCTTTTCTTACATCTGCTAATCCTAGTTGCTCAACTAAATCAGCATGCCCAATAAATTTTTGATCAGTGACCTCATACTTAACATTGTATTTACCGTTCTCTTTTAAAAAGAGATCCAAAAACTTCTTTGAAACCTTCGGTTTACCCCAATATCTTATTGGCTGATTTTCAGTTTCATCTCTTCCAACGGGTACACTTTCATGTATAATATTAGGTATACTTCTAAGAACCTTTTCCCTCTTTAGACTTAAATCGCTAAGTAACTTTTCTTTCTGTTTAATAATATTACTTAAAGTTCTAGCCTCTTTTACAGCTCGCTTATACTCATCGTCTTTAAGCCTTGGTATTTTCCGCGATACAATATTTAATTTATGCTTCATCTGATCTATTTCACTTTTAACTTTACGCCATTTATTATCAAGCTCAATAGCAATATCAATTATATTTTCATCCTCAAATCTAGCTCTTTGAGACCATCTTAACTTTTCTGGATTATTTCTGAGGTAATATAGTATGCTCCACACTCTTTACAACACCTAAATATCGTAAATATATTAAATAATACTAATAAATTGAGCAAATTATATTTTTATAATTCGATAGGAGGAGGCTCAGTCTTATTTTTTTTCTCTAACCATTCCATATATTCATGAGAAGGAGGATCAGAGTTATAAAGAAACTCTCTTAAAGATTCTAAAGGCGTGAATTCTCTCTTTAATATACTACTGTATAACTCAAGATTATTTATATCTATACCATTTTTTTCTACAAAGTCCTTCCAGTTCAGATCTCTTAAAATATGATGAGAAAGAACGATTTTTTTAATAGAGAGATAAATCTCTTTCAGGTTACTTATACCTTTTGTTACATCCTCTTCCCTAACCTTATGACCTGATAAGTATAGTGGAGGGCCTCCAATTACTAATACATCAGGATTTGTAAATAAAATATATTTCTTTACATTTTCAGATATTGGACCCTGAACATCGGGTGCATATAGTATTTTTTCTTTACCTAACAAAACAGTAATAAGCAATACATAACCTAGCTTAGTATTCTCAGGACCATGAGGAAAAGGTTGTGAGAAAATTATCTTTGTTTCACCATATTCAAATATTTTATTATCAGCCTCGATTACCTTATCTGTTGTCTTCTCTAGATTATGGATGAAAGCATATCCTCTTTTTCTTTGATTAAAGTTTATATTAGAGCTTATACTTTTTACAAAAACTATTTTATTAGAATAAATCTCCTCAAAAAATTCAGGTGAACTCCATTCATACCATGACAAAAAGTTAGGTGTATAATGATCCAGATGATAATGACTTACTGTTATTATGTCTGCCTTCTTTGAATAATATAAAATATTTTTCCGAGCCTTATATAATGCTCTAAACTCGGATGGATGGGGTCTAAGCCCATATCTTCTTGGAGCTAGACTAACACCTGCATCCAAAATCAACCTGACGTCAGGTGTTTCAATATAGATTGCCATTGATCTAACTCCAAGACTCTCATCCGCCAAAGGGATTATCCGTATATGCTTTAGCATGTTTAGATATCCACACTACTCTTAAACTTTAATTGATTATAAAATCTTTCTTGCAACTCTCTTAGAGATGTCACCTCATAAGGTGATTTATCATAGCGAATCCTCGTTATCCTAGCAAACCTCAATGCCAAACCAGATTCATATTTTGGACTCCTTTGTATCTCACTGTATGCCACCTCAACCACTATTTTAGGCTGAACATAAACAATATTTCCCTCTTCATATATCTTAAGAGACAAAAGCTTCTTAGTAATTTCTTCAAATTCTTCATCTGTAAGACCCTTAAAGGTTTTCCCAACCATCACAAATCTTCCCTTATCCTCATCATAAACACCTAAATGATGATCACTTAGCCATCCCATTCTTCTTCCATGTCCCCATTCAGCGGCCAAAATTACACAGTCAATAGTATCAACGATTTTTAACTTAAGCCATTTTTTACCCCGTTTACCGGGCTCATAAAAACTATCAAGTTTCTTAGCTATAATACCTTCATGCCCATTAAGAATTGCCTTTTTATAGAACTCATCAGCTTCTCTTAAATCATCCGTTATTATCCTTTTAGCTAAAAATTCTTCATCTAATATCATCGAAAGAATGTTCCATCGTTCAATATAGGGTTTTTCAATAATCATTTCTCCATTCAGATAAATAATATCAAAAAAATATACTTTTAATGGAATATTCTTCAGATATGCATAAAAATCACGTTGTCTTCTTATCCTCCGTATAACATCCTGAAAAGCTATAGGTTTACCATCTTTAATACCTATAATCTCTCCATCGAGAACTAAAGATTTTTCTCGAGCATTATCCATAACTACATTTACAATATCTGGAACGTTATAAGTTATTTCATTTAATCTTCTAGTAAAAACCTTAATTTTTTCCCCTTTTTTATGAATCTGAACTCTTATACCATCATATTTAAATTCTAGAGCTGTTTTGCCTTCATGTTCTTTAAAAATTTCTCGGATACTATATGCCATCTCCGCTAACATTGGCTTTATAGGTCTAAACAACGTCAGAGATATACTTTCAATATTTTTATATCCTCCAACAATTGCTTTATAAGCTATCTCGCCAATATCGCCCAATAACATGTATGCTCTTCTCAGTTTATCAGTTGGAATACCTGAGGCATTACTAATACTTTCTAAAACTAATCCTTCACTAACACCTATCCGTAATTCTCCAAAAATTAACCTAAGCAAATAGGTTTTTTCAATACTAGACAATCTTGATAACAAACTTCGAAATAACATTTCCTTCCTTTTTCTCGATCCTTGACCAGAAGTTTCAGCTATCTTTTTTAAATAGGTATAAACATCCATTATCGTTAACTTTTCTTTCTCAAAAAGCGAAAATTGTCCCTCTAAAGACCTCAATACTTTCCATACAGTAGCGCCACCAATATCAAGACTCAAATTTGAATACTCGGGAAAAATTCGATTTGAAAAAAATCGAGCAACTATAGCAATCTCATCTGGAAATACAGTAATTAAAAAATCAGATAATAAACGTATTTTTATATTTCTTGAAGAAACATTCTCAATTTCATAACACTTTTTAGAAAACTTTTCGAATAAAGTACCTTTTTTTAACATTTTTTCACTTTTACATAAGATATCTACGGATATCCTTTTGAATAAATGCCAAATTTATCTTTTCAAGTCTCTCTAATATATTATTCACTCTTTTTCTTGAGAAATCTCTCTCGTCTACTAAAAATCTTAAAAGTTTATCTCCATCAGGCTTTGTAAACTTAATAGAATAACACTTATTTATCTTTGGATATAGAAAAATTCGTCTTATCTCATCATAATTTTCTGGAACTTTCACATAAATATGCTTTGGTAATTTTTCTAACGAACCATATCTTTTTATCAGTTTGAGAGCTTTTTTAGGACCTATTCCCTTAATACCTTCGTTATAATCAGTTCCCACAATAATAGCTATGTCTATAAGTTGTCTTCTAGTAATTTCAAGATAAGATAATACATTTTTAAGCTGAATTATTTCAGGAAAAAGCTTTCGAGCTATTCCTTTACTAGGCAACCATTCAAACCCTGTTATTGTAATATATCTTGTCATTCTAGAGGCCCCATATAGAAGTGTATCATAATCCATGGTTCCAACCGTCCATGCATCCCTGTTTAATACCATGTATGCAGCTTGTGCCTCAGCGTCATTTATAGCATCAACTATCGGTATCCCCATATATAATAATAATTTTCTTGTATCCTTTATCATATAGTCCTCAATTCTCAAAGCCATTACAGCTTTTGAAAAAGCTTTCTCAATATCTCCTTTATATAAAGCTTCTCTCCATTCCTGATAAGCTTTTTCTCTCAGAGCCTTCCTTTTCTCTATTTCTTTTTTCTTTAACGGATGCGGAGGTCCATCAAAAACAAAAATGGGTCTAATTTCATACTCACTCATTAGCCTAGTATATCTATTTAATATTCCTACTAGGTGTGAAGTTATATGTCCCTTTCTATCTTTTAAAGGTTCTCCATTAGGTAATCTTATTAGTGCTAGAAATTGATAAATTATATTTAACGCATCAAATACAATATATTTTCCTTTAAGGTGTTTTAATGTAACCTTTTTTCTAGGTATTATAGGTGATAAATTTACACCCATAGCATCAAAAATAAAATCATCTGTATACTATATAATTTTAAACATTTTGTGGAGAGTGAAAAGGTGACAAATGAACTACAAGAGGTTGGTAGTAAGTTACCTGAAATATTAGCGAGTTATAAAACTGTAGTGGTTGATTTCTGGGCTGAATGGTGTATTCCTTGTAAAGCTGTAGAAGATATTCTTGTTAGTATTAAAAAAAGATTTAGTAACGTATATATCTGTAAACTTAATGTTGATGAGAATCCAGATATAGCAGCAAAATATAGTGTATTAAATTTGCCAACAGTAATTATTTTTCATGAAAAAAAAGAAGCCTATAGATTTACTGGTGCTCCTACGGGTCTTTATAGAAAAATTATTCAAATATTATCAAATTATTAATCAAGAAAATGAAAAACGAAAAAAGGCTTCTGGACCCTGGAATATATAGGGTTTATGGACCGATAAAGTTAACAGTAGTTGATGGTTCTATTTTTCATCTTGGACGGTGGGTTTCATCAACCGAAACCATTATTGTTCCTGCAGATGAAACAACTTCATTCTATATTGAAAAACCAGTAAATATTAACATAACATATCATACTTCAAATCAACTCATATCTTCATCCGAAAAAGAAGAACCAATACTTGAATGGAGAAAAAAAGCCAATGAGATTATTTCTAAGGGATATAGACTCGTTATAGTTTTAGGTGAAACTGATAGCGGCAAGTCATCCTTTACTGGTTTCTTAGCTAACTATGCATTTCAAAATGGATTTCAGGTTAATATAATTGATTCAGATGTTGGACAAAACGACATAGGATATCCTGGATGTATATCATCTGTAAAACTAACAAAAACCATTTCCTGGCTTAGAGAATTGCATTATGAAAGATTATATTTTGTTGGCTCTATAACTCCCTCGGAAAATATTGATTCCGTTATACTTGGTATAAAGTATTTAATTGAAAAAATACGAAAAGAAAACAGTTCTAGCATCATAATTATCAATACTGATGGCTGGATAGAAGGTATTGAAGCTAGAAAATACAAGACTAAATTAGTAATGTCGATTACACCAGATGCTATAGTTGTTATGACAGGAAAGGGGAAATCAAGCTATCTATATAAATATTTTAAAAACATGATACCATGCTATTTACTTTCTACACCTACAATTAGAAAAATAAAACATAGAAACAGAAGAAAATTACGTAGAGAAATTTCCTATATTGATATTTTTTTAAACGGAAAGAAACAAGCAGTAAACATAGATAAAACCCCAATAGTTGGTTCTCTACTTTTTAGTGGATCACTTGTTTCAAGAGAAGTTATTGAGTTTTTCAATAAAAATTATGGAATAAGAATATTGCATATGGAAATCAACGATAATACATGCATCATAGTTCTTAAAAATCCCATAGAAGTAAAGATTATTAAGAGATATGTAAATAAAATAAAATCGTTCTTAAATGTAAATAAAGTTGTTGTTCTTTGTATAAAGGATATCCAAGGGATTATTGTAGGATTATTAGGAGAAAAATTTGAACATTTGGGTATAGGAATAGTTCAAAAAATTGACTTTCAGAAAAAAATACTTCATTTTATTTCATCAGCTACTAGAGAAAATTTATGTATAAAAGGAATAATTCTTGGAAACATAAAGATTGAGAGAGACGGCTCAGAGACTAAATCCACCACTATTCTAAGATATATTTAGATAAAAACATTTAACAAAATCTTTATGTTATTATTAATCTTTTATGAACTGGGATTAAATGACGATATTAAGACAAACTATGAAGGAAATTGCTAAATTTATAGAGAGAACAGCCGATATTTTAGATGAAAGTCAAATATCAGATTTTTTAAATATCTTGGTTAATGCCAATAAGAATAGAAACAAAATTCTTATAGTTGGTGCAGGAAGAAGTGCTTTGGTTGGTAAAGCCTTTGCTATGAGACTTATGCATCTTGATTTTGATGTATATGTTATGGGAGAAACTATTACACCACCAGTTAGGAAAGATGATGTCATTATAGCAGTATCTGGTTCCGGTAGAACTCAAATAGTTTTAACAGCAGCAAGTGCTGCTAGAAAAATGGGAGCTCATGTCATAGCTATTACATCTTTTAAAGACTCCCCGTTAGCAAGAATTAGCGACCATGTAGTAATTATTCCAGGAAGAACCAAAATAGCAAGAGAAGCTGACTACTTTACAAGACAAATATTAGGAATTTATGAACCATTAGCACCTCTAGGTACACTTTTTGAAGATACAACAATGGCTTTCTTTGATGGAGTAATTGTCACATTAATGAAAAAATTAAACATAACCGAGGAAGATATGAAAAATAGACATGCTAATGTAGAATATATTGGCTAATATTCGTTTTTTGTTCTTTTTAAAAGATACTCTTCTAGCTTCTCATCATTGTCGATGACTCTAACAACCTCCCATTCTAATGTACCCTTATTAAAAGATCTTTCTATAAGTCCGTGTTGTTGTAACAGTTTTAACGCTTGATAAAGTGAAGAATATTCTTTAACTATATCTTTCTTAAGCGCTAATTCAAAAAGGTTAGGAGTATTAATGGGTCCATTGTTGTTAAGTAATATTTTATATATGTTAATTGCTCTTATGATAACTCTACGAGTTCTCTTACGTCCCATTTTAACATTCACCTTATCAAAATAAGTTAATCATAAAATATGGATTAGAAGTATTAATTTTTTTAGTTTTAGGATAACGCTCTGATTAATTTATATCATCTACTATTTCTGGTCTATAACCATATTCATTTAACCTTTCCAAAATATACCTATCCTTAGCTCTTTCATCTAATATATACACTAATGCTTTATCTCTTTTTGACCTAATACTTCTCCCAATAGCTTGTAGTATCTTCACTATTGCCGGTGAAAAGAAGATATGCTTCCAAGCAAGATCTCTGTCTCTTAACTTTAAAGAAACAATCTCAAGGATATTTTTTAAAAGAATATTGGGTTCTGGTACTGGTAGTCCAGCTATAATAACAGTATTTATGATACTTTTACCATCACTTTTTATTTCTATACCTTCAACCATTTTTCCTCCAGCCACAACATATAAAAGAATTTTGCGATGTTTCTTTGCTTCACTTATGATATCTATTAACTTACTTTTTTCTCTTTCAATAATTATTGGCGATGTCTTTGTATACAGTCGTACATTTTTCATAAAGTTATAGGAGGGAAATACAGACAAAATAACACCGTCATTACTCTTTTTATATATCAGGTCTATATAATTCGCGATCTTTCTATATAGTATCTCACTACGCTCCACATATCGTGAAGTAATACCTTTAATAATCTTAATAACAACATTAGAAGATAAAGGAGAGGGCATTCTTAACTCCCAAATCCTATCTTTTATAGAATCTAAATTAACTAACGCGATATAATACTCCTTTGGCGGTAATGTTCCACTCATAATTATCGTAGAATAAGAATCAAGTATAGGTTTAACAACATTCATTCCAAAAAATATGGGTGAGCTTTTAATTACAGCATAACCATGCGTTCTTTCAATATATAATATATTTTGCGGTAATCTGTAGAAATTATCAACGAAATCATAAATCTTTTTCACGTAACTAGTTTTAAAAATCGCAAGCTGTTCATATTTTGTTTCTATTATTATACTTGTTTTTTTCAAACTTTGTGATGAAGGTAAAATATCATATAATGATTCTCTTTCTATAGCGACATAGTTTTTATTAACAATATATTTATCAAGAGACCTAAAATAATTATAAAGACCTTTCAATGAATTAATAATACTAATTTTATCTCTGCCCATATAGAATTTTTTTATTTCTCTTATGGCGTTATACACCCATTCTCTTTTTAATTCAAGCGTCAATATATTACGTAAAACATCTGGAAGATTATGTGCCTCATCAATAATAAAAATGCTTTTTTTAAAATCTACTGAAAAATCCCTTGTAAATATTTCTCTTATTTGTGGATCAAAAATATAGTTATATGTAAGTATTATAACGTTTAAGTCACTAGAAATATTTTTTATCAATTCATAAGGACAAATCTTGTTTTCTCTAGCTATATATAAAATATCTTTATAAACTAAATCAGCATCAGAAAAAGAGAAGAAGTTTAATTTTTTATAGAAGTCACATCTATAGTTTTTTCTTAAGTAAATGCAATATCTTAAAAAATCCTCATAAGGTAACTTTTTTAGATTATTTATAAGACAAAAATCTTGTCTATTATACAATGTTAAATACTTTATATATCCTCCAATTTTTTTATTTATTGCATTTAGCTCTCGTCTAGGAGCCTGAAATTGATTTTTTGTTCTTGCCAGATATAATATTTTATATTTTTCATTTAGAGAAAATTTCAGAGCACCAATTAATACTGGTAAAGTTTTCCCTGCACCGGTAGGAAAACTAATTAAAAGAATCTTTTTATTAATAATACTTTCATAAACAGCCTTAGCAATATCAAGTTGTCCTTTTCGCCATTTCTTATAGGGCAATAAATAACTTAACTCATATCCACACATCAATTATTCTTCCAAATTTATAACTTTAAGATAATAACTTAAAAATATTTTATATTTATGACACTCTAAGAATTTATTTTAATCCGAGTTTCTTCCTTGATGACACGTAGAACATACATAGTTCTTGTAGACTCTACTCCTTCAATCTTTCCAATTTTATCAAGGATGTTTGCTAATTCTTCTCTATTACTAACCCTGACTTTAGTAATAGTATAATATTCTCCAGTTACATCATATATCTCATAAACATCTGGCATAGACTTTAGTTCTTCTAAAACTTTTTCATATCTTTGAGGTACAGCTGTAATAGCTACAATAGCTATAATATTTTTACCTATCTTATCAGGATCAACAATAGCTTGAAATCTCTTAATAACCCCCAGTTTTTGTAACTTTTTAATTCTTAAATGAACTGTTGCTTCAGATACTCCTAACCTTTGAGCTATCGTTGAATAAGGTGTTTTCGCATTATCTTGTAGAATCTCTAAAAGTTTTTTATCAATTTTATCTAATTCAGGCAATATTTAACACCTAAATATTTTTAATTTCGTTCTCCATTAAAATTATTTTCTATTTTATCACAATGAGATACAAAATAAATAAAATGTTAAATGAATACTGTTAAATTACCTTAACTAAATATATTTTAATCTAGTGCTACAGGTATTTTTTTAGTAATATAGCTATTTCATCCGGCTTAACAGCCACATCTACTCCTGCTCTTCTAAAATTATCGACCTTACTCTGATAAGTTCCTTTATAACCTTCAATTATAGCTCCAGCATGCCCCATACGTTTGCCGGGAGGCGCCGTTCTTCCTGCTATATATGCGATTATAGGTTTACTATATCTTCCTTTTTCTATTTCGATAGCTAATTCTTCCTCCGCCATACCTCCTATTTCACCTATTACTACAACTGCTTTAGTATCTCTATCTCTTTCAAACATATCCAATATCTCAATAAAACTAAGACCTGTTATAGGATCGCCTCCTATACCTACAGCTGTAGAAATCCCCAATCCATGTTTAACTAATGAATAAGATACTTCATATGTCAATGTACCGCTTCTTGAAACAATACCTATATTACCTTTCCTGAAATATTGTCCAGGCATAATCCCGACTTTAGCTATATCGGGAGATATGACCCCAGGCGTGTTCGGACCTATAATAAAAGTGCCATTATATTCTGCATAGGTAACAAATCTTAAAACATCATGAACGGGTATATGTTCGGTTATTATAATTATAGTCTTAATATCGTTATTAATGGCCTCAATAACAGCATCGCTAGCAAATTTGGCAGGAACAAAAATTATAGATGTATTTATGTTAGGATGCTCACGTATAGCATCTTGAACAAAATCATATACAGGAATACTAAATATTTCCTGTCCACCTTTACCCGGTGTCACTCCAGCCTCAATAACAGTACCATACTTTTTCATTAAATCAGTATGATATCTACCTTCCTTTCCAGTAATTCCTTGAACCAACAATCTTGTTTCCTCATTGACCAATATAACCACTAACTCATCACCACTTCCTTAACAGCCTCCTCTAAATCGACAAATGCATATATTCCTTTATCAAACAATATTTTTCTTCCAACTTCTTCATTATTACCAACTAATCTTACGAATAATTTCTTATCTATTTTTGTTTCTTCCATAGCTCTAACTATACCTTCTGCAACCTCATCACACCTTGTAATACCTCCTAGAATATTTACGAATACTTTATCAATATCCTTATCATGTAACACTATAAGCAAAGCATTTCTTACTCTTTCTGAACTTGCTCCACCTCCAAGATCAAGGAAAACACCGGGTTTACCACCATGTAGTGATATTAGATCCATTGTAGCCATAGTCAAACCGGCACCATTACCTATAATTGCAATATTACCGTTAAGCTTAACATAGCTAAATCCATGTTTATAAGCTATTTTTTCAGACTCACTCATCTTACACATACGTAAATCTATATATTTTTTAAGTCCTTTATCCAAACGAATAAAAGAATCATCAAATATAATTTTACGATCTATCGCAAGTAATCTTCCATCGGTTGTTAATACCAGTGGATTAATCTCGACAAGCAGACATTTATTTTCTATAAAAAGCCTATACATAGGAATAAAAATCTTCTTTACCTCATTTACTGGTAACATCAATTTTTTAGCAATCCTTCTTATAACATATTCGGAATATCCTAAGAGTGGATCAATAATTATCTTTTCTATCATATGTGGTGAATGCATAGCTATCTCTTCAATATCCATGCCCCCTACCGCTGCAATTATCACTACGTATTTTTTCTTAGACTTATCTATTGTTATAGCTATATACATTTCTTTTTTGATATCTATCCTTTCAGATACTAGAATAGAGCCAACCTTCATACCAGCTATATCTTTTCCTAAAAGCTTTTTACCATATTCTAAATATTCGCCTTTAGTATTTGGAAATAAGATACCTCCACTCTTACCTCTTTTACCAGATAGCACCTGAGCCTTTAATACATTTGGAGGAGGAATCTCGTACAAACATTTTTTAAGTCCTTCATAGTTTTTAGCTAAACATGTTTTCTCAATAGGAATCTTATATCGTTTAAACAATTCTATAGCTTCATATTCGTAAAGGTACACTGTCATAACCTCTACAACATATTATAGAACCTTGAAAATAACAAGTATAGACCCCCAGCAATAATATAGGCTATTATACCACCAATAACAGCCCGCTTCATGGATAAACGTCCACCTACATTCAAGGCAGCAATAATAACTATTGTATTCCATATAATGAAGAAGACCTGATGCCCCTTAAGTAATAACATTATTTCTCCTATTTTATTAATTCCAGCAACTATATACGAAACTATCATCTTAACATTAGAACCATAAGGAACGATAATTTTTATACTATACGATCTTAAGAGAATATAAGTGATTATTGCTCTTGTAAGATATTCATATATCTTAGATGATAAAACGTATCCTGAAATATATGTGAAAGATTTGGTTTCTCCACCAAGTACTTTAGATGAAAGATACATTCCTATAAACGTGGCTAGCCAAATAGCTAAAGATAACATTATAGTATCCGAATATATTCTTGTAAGAAAAACGTTTTTGTCCTTCAGAAAGAGAACTTCAGAAGATATAGTTATATTGCTAGGATAAACCAGAATTGTATTATCTGATATATTTATTGCTGGAAAAGCAAATCCCTTATTCTTAGCATATCCTATAACTGCATTATATGAAAACATATATATATAAAAGAAATTAGTCAATGATAAAAGCAATATACATATAAATGGTCCTAAAATATCCGGTGCTATAACAATATCTTCTAGATATTCAAACGGCAGTAAACCTGTTAGAATAACTCTCTTTATTGAATCATATATGCTAACTTCTTCTTTATATTCTTCGATATAGACTATTTCCTTATCTTTACTCATGGAATATCATCCTCAAATCGTTATAATTTCGATACCTGGATCTTCTACTCTAATACATTGAATTATGGTTTTTATAGCTTCTTGATCTTTTTCATCCAATATTTTTATAAAAACTCTAGAATAGTATGGCTCTATGAAGATTATTACTTTAAATCTTTTATAATCCCCTACAATATATTCATACGCATGCATTCTAACATAAAATCCATTCTCTTTAAGACATCTATGGAGATTTATCCTTCTTTCAAATAAAAAATAACTTGAAAAAATATCTATCACCATAAATCTATGGACTTATTTTTATCGGTATTCCTTTTAAGTAACAAAGCATCTGTGTTAGATACGGAGTTAATACTACTAGGATTATAAAACGAATAGTATCGCTTATCATACCGACCCTGAACATATTCCAAAGTTTAATATGTTTTGAACCATACACTATTGCCATCGGAGGAGTTGTACTGGGCAGTGCACTTGATATAGAACATGCTAGTGCTGAAGCAAGTACTGCAGGTATTGGATTAAACCCACCACTTAAAGCAAGAGAAGCAGCTATTGGAGCAGTTATAAGTGATGAAGCTGTGTTGGATGCTGGATAGGTTATAATGAAACCAAGCAGTGCACTAACAAAAATAATAGTTACAAAATCTAACGTGTTACCAGTAATAAACATCATCGAATTAATCAACCATTTTGAAAAACCGCTATTTTGTAAACCTGTCCCTAGGACTATTCCTCCTCCAAATAAGAAAATAACATTCCAATCTATTCCTTCTTCCAATTCTTTCCATCTTAGTAAAGGTCTACCTTCAGCATGTATTAATCCTAGGAGTAACAATGCTAATACTGCGGGAGCCGATGTAGGTAATATTTTTTGGATTATATTGGCTAAAGAAACTAGAGTCTTAAAAGATAAAGATAATATTAAGAACATTCCTGGCAGCATCCAGAGAAATAATACAAGTAGAAATATCAAGAAAACGTATTTTTCTCCTTTACTCATTACACCTAGTTTAGATGCCTCATCATTTAGTTTTTCTCTCATTTTACTGAGATCAACCTTCTCAACTTTTATAACTTTAAAGATAACAAACCATGCAATAAATAAACCTATTAAAGCATGTGGTGTTCCTATAATTAACCAATCGAAGAAAGTAATTGTCACACCTGGTACAAATTCTTCAATTACTTTCTTGGCAACAAGATTAGGAGGTGTACTTATAAGCAAAAACATCGCTCCAGCAGTTGCTGCCTGACCAAGCAACAACATTAATGCTTCTGCATATTCCTTTTCTTTTTCTAAGTTTAAAGCACCTATAAATGCCATAACTATTGGAAATACTATAGATGTAGAAGCTGTTATTGATCCAGTCATTGTCAAAAGAAAAGGAGGTAGTCCAGCTATAAAAAATGCGGAGACTAAAGGATTATTCCCTTTATAGAGAGAAGATAATTTAATAGCTATCCTCTTATCTAGTCCCCATATTTGGAAAGCTTTCGCCAAAACGAATCCTCCCATAAATATCCAGATTACAGGATCCATAAAACTCGAGAGAGATTTTTTCCAAGAAACAATATTGAGAAAAGAGAAAATTAATGGTGGTATTAATCCTGCTAAACCTAGAGGCACAACCTCACTAACCCACCAAATTGCAGTCCATAATAGAACAGCAAAAGCCAGTTGTGGAGCTTTTGATATTTCTGATCCAACTTCAGAAGCTGCTTCTATCACACCAGGTAATGGTGGTAGAATAAATAAAATAAAAAATATCAAAGGTCCTAATAACAACATAATCTCTCTCTTATAGTTCTTCATAATCGAATCACCATATTTGACAAATGTAATTATTGTAAACAATGATATAACTATTAAGCTATGTCTCTCTTTCGTAATTTAACTCTATGAAAAATAAGCTATGAAAAACTTTTATAGCTTTTATAAAATATAATTCGAGTATATTATCATTAGATAAATATTAATCTCCTTCAGATAAGGGATAAAGATATGAAAAAAGAAAAACTTAGACGAATCAAACAAGTATATGGCGTTCTAGTAACTATACTAGTTATAATTGCAGTCTACTCAATATATCAGATAGTAGGCTATATGCTAAACTTAATTAAAGGTTCATTAGAATTCTATACCTTTTATATGCAACTATTAGTTATTTCTACTTTTACTTTAGCTATCTCCTTTATATTACTTGAAACTTTCATTAAATCAAAAAGAGATTAAGAGATCTCTTTTACTTCAATTGTCTTTATAGGCTTTAACTCATATATCTCAAGTTCTGCTTTTACAGGTTTAAATACTCCTTCGCTATCATAATAATATATAGTTAAACGAGCAGCTTTATCTGAAATCCCTTCATGATTTGATTTCTCAACAAGCATTCTTGCCAACTTAGTCCAATTCTCTTTAGAAATCTCTTTCACATCTCCTTTACTTTTTGAATAAAAAGTTGCATAAAACCATCTTTTCGCTCTAAAAATAGCACCTCTTGTAGTTGGAACAATACGACTTCTCCAAACCTTTAATGCGCCTTTTTCCATTTTTCTCACCTAAATAATTATTTTCCATTAAGTATAATTATGTATTGTTTATCCTAAAGTGGTATAAAAGAAAAATTACCATGGATATTCTTTCAGCTTAAGTTTATATGCCACATAATTAGTAAATCTATGCAGTATTGGTGTAATTATACTTAGAAATATTATAATATTGACTTCTATAGCATCATAAAAGAAATAATATAGAAAAAGAGCGAAATATAAAAAGGTCAACTGATCGAGAAAGGGCGCTTTTTGACCTCTTTTTATACCAATTCTTCTCTTAATAAAAGATCCAATTAAATCGCCAAGAAGAGTGCCAAGAGAAAGTATGAATGCTCCTTCTACAGTATGATAACTAAATATTTCTAGAAACAAACCTGTTAATGTACCAGTTATTAAACCTATCATAAAACCTTCATATGTTTTTCCATCGCCAAAAATTCTTTTATGATCTATGAAAACTTTTCCCATATCAATTGGATGTCTTCGTATAAATATTTTTGAAGATATAACTGGAGCACCATTAGCTATGTAACTAGGCAAAATAAATATAATTGATTTTATTGTAAAGCCGACGAAATCACTAAACATATTTTCACATGTATAATGTATTAAAACCAATAAGATTTAGAGGCACCAGAAATTATATATTTCTGTATCAATATCATTTTATGGATTCTATAATATTGTTTGTGGGAAATGATGGAATACTCTAAGGGATTTGAAGAATTTTTAAAAAGAGTATCAAAAGGTACTAAAGTTAGAATGATGGGGAAAAGATACTATATAGTTGAAAGCAGTCTTGAAAATAAGGAAAACTCTCCAACAGAATATCTTGACTTTTTTCTGCTTAATATTGGTAATGGACCAATAGTTATCGAAAGATCGGTAGCATATGAACTTAAAAACAGGTTAGAAGAACTTGAGAAAGCTAACAGGAATATTAGAAGAAAAAATATATTTTTAGAAGCCTTACTTTCTTTATCTTGGCTTCTTTTTCTTTTATACATATTCTTTATCCATTATTCTTTTTAGAAAAGTGACAGATATGATTTTAAGACAAAAAATAAAGAAATTAGAGGAGGAAATAACTAATAGATTTATTGGGAATAAAGACTCTATACATTATATTGTTTTAAACTTACTCCATAATAAATCAACAACTTTAATAAGAGGACCTAGAGGTAGAGGAAAATCTACACTCATGATTCTTTTCTTAAAAGGTATTTTTGGAGATGATTTCGTTGTTATCTCTGGTTCAAGCGAAATAAAAAGAGGTGAGGTAGTAGCAAGATTACATATACCTTCTCTTGAAAAAGAGGGTATTGAAAAAGTTCTTTGGTCTACCTTTGTTAAAAAGCCTGGTAAAGGCATTGATGAACTTAATCGATTAAATCCATATACTGCTGCTAGTATTTATCATTTACTTCAATTCGGTGAAGTATGGGCATATGGACAAAAATACTCTATAAAAGATTTTATATTGTTTGCTAATGAGAATCCTATTGATCCTACTTCCTTTATCCATCCACCGCCTTTCTATGACCGTTTTGATATAAGCATATATTTAGATTCTTTAACACTGAGCCAAAAATTTGAACTACAAAATCTTGTAGAAAATAATCCAATGCTTATCGAAGATATGCCACAAATAATTACTTTTGATGAACTTAACGAGGTAATCAACGAAGTTGAGGAAATTGAACTTGATGTCGAGTTAAAAGGAGTTATCAATACTCTTATACGTGATTTCCAAGCATGTATACGTAATAGAGATATATCTAGTATTAAACCTCCCGCATTATGTGAAGGATGTCATTTTGTTAGGAATATATGTAGCTCTATTCGTGACGGTCCAAGCGAGAGAGCTACTATAATTTTAACACAACTTGCAAAAGCTAAAGTATGGCTAGACAGAAAGATCGATGAAAATGATGTTTATAGTTTGGCTCAAGTTGTGTTACCACATAGAGTAAATCTTGTAAGACAAGGCGTACATTTTATCGAAATAAAAAAGATCACTGATAGAGAAAGAGAAATAAATCTTGAGAGAAAAGCACGTAAACAGTGGTTTATACTAAGAAGATTGTATGATAAATTCTCTCCAGAAATGTATCGATTGGCAAGAGAAATAGCTATAGAAGATCTTGTATTCGCAGAGGAATTAATGACCTTGGAAGAGAAATGGATTAAGGAGAATTTAATAAAAGAGGAAGAGACTCTTAGATATAGGCTTACATAAAGTTGAAAATATGAAAAAAATAAGTTTTCTTAATAAGAATAAATATCTTTCTCAAAGTAATATTATAAATGCTTTAGAAAGAGCTAGGGTAGAGATGTTTATCCCTCCTCTACCATCCAAAATTGTATTTTCTAGCAACGATTTCTCAATGAACATATTTAAGAAAAAAATATATGCAAATATACCTAAAAGACTCCTATATTTAGTGGATGGATATGATATAATTCTTTGGTATTTCAGGCATTGGTTTTCATATATACATTACTGTCCATTCAACATACGTACAGCTTTTATGCTACAGAAAACCGCCTATCAAGAAGTTAATGATTGGAAACTTGCATATCTTTCACTTAAAATATTCTCAGATCTACAGATAAATCTTATATATTTACCAATAAGATATCATCAAATGCCACTACATCTTACTGATATTTTTCATATAAAGCCTAAGGGAATATGGAAAATTAAATATGCTACTTTTATAAATGTATATGAAAAATATCTTCCAAAATACAAGATTGATAAAGATATATTGTTTTATTCAAAGATACTTTATAGATCTATTTTAAGTTATAGACCTTGGTCATCAAAGATAAAACTTGTAGCATCAATATTTAAAAAATTATATCTGATGAAAAAGATCGATAAAGAGTTTTTCGATAAGAGAAAGATCAAAGGAGAGGGAATAATACCCCTTTATAGTGATATAGAAGACTCGTCTATGAAAGAATTTCGAGAAGTGTTAAGTACCTTAAAAGAAATAAAAGATGTAAAAGCGTTCTATGAGCAGTGGTTAAAAGAAAGAATTGATTTTAAAGAAATAAAAAAGGAGCTAGAAAAAAAGAAAATTGGAAAATTAGGAGGTAAAGACTATAACAAAACTAAGGTACCAAAGATACAAGATATAAAGGAAAAACAATTTAGGAAAGGGTCTGAAGAACCATATATTTCTTCTTCTGTCTCTAAACCATTAACGAAATTAAATAAAAAACTATGGTCAAATTTATGGCGATTATTTTGGTATAAGTCTAAAGCAGAAAAAATTATACTAACACTTGTAGGAGATAAAAATATAAACAGGCAGGGATGGAATATATATTCTTATACAGAGACATGGTTTATAAATGATGAAATTGAAGACTTAGACCTAGAAACAAGTCTTGAAGAAGGCCCATTAATACCTGAAATAACTACTCTAACACCTGTATATAGGCCTAGTCCGTCAGGAAATGTCATTAGGAGAATTAAAAGTGTATCTACTTTAATAGTATTGGATTCAAGCAAAAGCATGCTACCAAAATTTGATGATGCAGCTGTAGCTGCATTTATTGCATATCTTAATACAAAAAAGGCTGGAGGTGAAACAGCAATAATAAACTTTTCGTCAAACTATATAATTGGTGACTGGAAAGATAGTGATAAGTTAAAAGAATTAGTTTTGTCTATACCTCAAGGTGAATTAACGATTTTACCATTAAACGCTATTAAAAAAATTACATCAGAGTTACAAAGCAGACAAATATACATAATAGTAATAACTGATTGTGGTTGGCAAAATATAACTGAGGCAATAGACTTTCTAAAAGATATCACATATAGAGGTCATAAAATAATAATTTTCCATATCGAAAGCGGAAAATATCCAAAAAATGTAGAAACAATAAAGCATACAAAACTATTAAAATTTTATAGGGTAAAAAATCCAGAGTCATTACATGGTCTTATAATAAGTGAAATACAATAGTGCGGCCGCCGGGATTCGAACCCGGGTTCTGCGGCTTTCACCGAAAACATGGGGGGCCGCCATCCTAATCCAGGCTAGACTACGGCCGCCTATCTTCTCTTAATAAAAGAGGAAAAATAATATATTAGTTTTATGTAAAATCATAAAACCTCATTCTATTAGATCAATGGTGGACCGGGCGGGATTTGAACCCGCGACCCCCCGCACGCCAAGCGGGTACTCTCCCACTGAGCTACCGGCCCAATAAAAATAAAAGAAACTAAAAATAAAAACTTTCTTCATAGAAAAATAAAAGTATATAGTTAATATGGGGGTCATACACGCCCAGGCCTATACTGACATAACTGGACACGCTCGGGCTATTGGGAGTGGCCGGCTCACGCCTCGGTCCAGAGGACCTTGGCGCTTACACCGCCACCCCATCAACCCCGTCTTCTACGGGTGCCCTCGTCCCAGCCAATAGGCTCGTCACCGAGCCCAAACGGCTGAGAATGGCCGCCTCGTCTTGGGGAGGGTTTCGGGCTTAGATGCCTTCAGCCCTTATCCCTTGCGGCGTGGCTGCCCGGCTCTGCCCTGCCGGACAACCGGTAGACTAGAGGCCGCGGCCCGCCGTTCCTCTCGTACTGAGCGGACCTTCCCCTCAGGCGGCCAACACCCCCGACAGGTAGAGTCCGACCTGTCTCGCGACGGTCTAAACCCATCTCACGTTCCCCTTTAATGGGCGAGCAGCCCCACTCTTGGCGGCTGCTGCACCGCCAAGCTGGGAAGAGACGACGTCTGGGTACCAAACCGCGGGGTCGATGTGGACTCTCGCCCGCGACGAGCCGGTTACTCCCGGGGTAACTTTTCTGTCATGCCCGGCCCCCACCGAAGGGGGCACGAGCGTTCGCTAGGCCCGGGTTTCCCCCCTGCACCCCTTGCGTTTAAGGGTGCAGTCAGCCCGGCTTTTGGCCTTGCCCTCTACGGCGGGGTTCTGACCCGCCTGAGCCGAGCTTTGGGCACCCCTGATATCTTTTCAGGGGTGTGCCGCCCCAGCCAAACCGCCCACCTGCCGCTGTCCCCCAGGCATCCCTGGGGTAAGGGATACGGTCACTGGTGAGCGGTGTTTCATTGGTGCATCCACACTCCCCGAAGAGAGTGTTTCATTGCTCCCGCCTACACTACGCACCAGTAACCGTATCCCAACGACAGGCTGCGGTAAAGCTCCACGGGGTCTTCTCGCCCCATCGGGGGTCCCAGGACTGTTCACCTGGTTGCGGGTTCACCGGGTCCCAGGCTGGGACAGTGGGGACCTCGTTGATCCATTCATGCACGCCGGAACTTACCCGGCAAGGCATTTGGCTACCTTAAGAGAGTCAGAGTTACTCCCGGCCTTCAGCGGCGCTTCGCCCGGTTGAACCCGGGGTTCACGTACCGCCAGTGGCCAGGATTCAGCCCCCGTACACACCCTTTCGGGCTTGCGGGGACCTGTGTTTTTATTAAACAGTCGGGTCCCCCTTGTCACTGCGACCTGCGGTTCCAGTCTTTCGACCAAAACCGCAGGCACCCCTTATCCCGAAGTTACGGGGCTAATTTGCCGAGTTCCCTAGCCTGGGTTACCCCGACACGCCTTGGGTTTTTCACCCAGGGGCACCTGTGTCGGTTCTCGGTACGGGCGTGGGGGATCCTTCCCAACTCCCTTTTCACTGGCTCCGGGAGTCGAGGGAACCCGCCTATACGGCAGGCCCATCCCGTCTTTACCCGGTTCTCACCATGACGGTACTCCCCGGGCTTCAACGGTTGGATGGAGCGGCAACTCCACTCCCCCTATCCCGAAGCGTCAGGAGTTGGGCTTGCGTTACCGCAAACGTACCCCCACGGCACGGGAATATTAACCCGTTTCCCTTTCGGCGGCGTCCAGTTAGGAGCCACCTTAGGACCGGCTTACCCTCGGCTGAAGACGCATTGCCGAGGAACCCTGGCCCTTTCGGCGGAAGGGATTCTCACCCTTCTTGCGCTGTTACTACCGCCGGGATTTTCAATCCAAGCGGGTCCACCAGACCTCACGGCCTGGCTTCTAGCCCACCCGGACGCCCCCCTACCGGATCACCCTCCATTAGAGGGTGCCCCGAGGTCTCGGCGGCCGGCTTAGTCCCGGAAATCTTCGGGGCCTCCCGCCTCGGCGGGTAAGCTGTTACGCACTTCTTAGCCGATGGCTGCTTCTAGGCCTACGGCCCCGCTGTCTGCGGCGGGAGACACCCTTCTAGATTAACACTTTAGCCGGCACTTAGGGGCCTTAACCTCGGTCTGGGTTGTTCCCCTCTCGGCCTAGCGGCTTATCCGCTAGAACCCGACTCCGCCCTTCTACGGTACCGATCGGTTCGGAGTTTGAAAGGGAGGTGAGACCTTTCGGTCCCCTGCCCCCCAATCAGTGCTCTACCCGATCGGTAACCTCCAGGCAGGCCGGACTTAGATCCGCTTCGGGGGGAACCAGCTATCACCGAGCTTGATTGGTCTTTTGCCCCTAGGCCGAGGTCATGGGAACGAATTGCACGTCAGAACCCCTGCGGGCCTCCACCGGGCTTTCGCCCGGCTTCGCCCTGCCCCGGCCTAGATCGCTCGGTTTCGGGTCTCACGGCCGTGACTCCGGGCCCTTTCAGACCCCGCCCCTTGTCGGTAAACCGACTGCGGGCCTATCGGTTTCCCTACGCCTTCGGGCTTTAAACCCTTAGGCTTGCCACGACCGTGAACTCCCCGGCCCGTGTTTCTAGACGTAAGGCGTGACCCCGGTCCCCTCTCCTCGTACTTCTCGGTTGCCCGAGTTTCCTTCGGAGAGGATCTATCCTTTCGAGCCACGCCTCCTGTAGCCGTCCAGTTTCAGGCTCTTTTCACCCCCCTTCCGGGGTACTTTTCAGCTTTCCCTCACGGTACTTAGTTCGCTATCGGTCTCGGGACGTATTTAGCCTTGGAAGTCGATGCCTCCCGGCTTCCCACGGCAAAACCAAGCCGTGGTACTCAGGAAACCAACCTATCCCCACCGGGTTATGCCTACGGGACTGTCACCCTCTACGGTGTGGCCTTCCAGCCAACTTCGGCTTCCCCGGTAAGGGAAACGGTTGGTCCTACAACCCCACATACCCGCAAACTTATCGCCTGCGGGTTCAGTTTGGGCTCTCCCCCTTTCGGTCGCCCCTACTCAGGGGATCCCTATTGGTTTCTTTTCCTCCCCCTACTAAGATGTTTCCGTTGGGAGGGTTCCCGCTCGGTTACCCGAGCACCACGGGTTAAACCCGTGGTAGGAAGTCCCATTCGGAAATCCCCGGATCTAAGGCTGCATGCGCCTCCCCGGGGCTTATCGCAGCTTGCCACGTCCTTCTTCAGCGCCCGAGCCGAGCCATCCACTGGACGGCTTACGCGCGTCCAGCATGCCAGTACAGACCTGGTTTACGCTGACCCCCATATTAACTATACGTGGCGTTCATCACAAACACAATGTTTGTTCACGCCCTTCACCCGA
>Ga0190304_1000112_pt1 | contig 36078 bp, 79 predicted proteins | sample 48700712_MG_FD_161670 | JGI IMG/M metagenome (GOLD analysis project Ga0190304, IMG submission 161670) | Hydrothermal vent sediment bacterial communities from Southern Trench, Guaymas Basin, Mexico - 4870-07-1--2_MG | ecosystem: Environmental > Aquatic > Marine > Hydrothermal vents > Sediment ...
ACAGTAACGCTTCCATTAGGTTAACTTGGCGTAATGCTTATTTATGAGAAAAAGAACACGAGCGATATGTGGAATAGCAATTTGTGGTTATACGATATGTGGTGATATTTCATATTATTTACCAACTATTTCTTCTTCTGATATAAAAGGAGTTGCACAAATAACAACACCTGATGGGTGGTTTACATATTTTTTCCCTTTGGTTAGTGGAGAGATAATTCTTAATCAGCCTTTTACTGATGATAATGCTGTGATTACAATTGTACATAATGGACAGCTACTTATAGATTCAGATGTTAGTATCCATCTTGGTAAAGGATTAAAAAAAGTAATATTCATGGGCAAAGTAAAAAGCGCAACTCAAAAAGCAATAATAGGCAAAGGCAATATAATCTCAGAATTAGAATGCATATCTCGATTTGATGAATTAGCACATCGGTATTTAAAAGAAGGAGACCAACAGAAGTATCATGGCACTCTTTCTGAAGTAATACAGCAATTCATAAGTCTAACAGGTATGGACATAACAAACAAATCTTCAAATGATGTTGATATTGTAGATTTAAGTTTCAAATATTGGGAACTATCACTTTTAGATTGTTTATATAGAATTCTTGGTGATAAATGTATGTTGTATCTTAATGGTAATACATTAGTAATTGAAGATAAAAATGATGAAATAAAATACACAATTGATAAAAATTCAAAAATTACAAATATTAATATAGAAACATCACAAGAAGACAGTTATAGAAGATGTCACGTACGAGGTGCTAAAATAGGAGAAGACAGTGCTGGTAATGATATATACATAACAGGTGAAGCGGTAGATGAAGTGGTCGCTTCCAACAAAGAAATATATATAGAAGATGATACGGTGTTAACTGAATGGGATGCAAGACAAAGGGCAGAACAAGAATTAAAAACAAGAAATGAATTAACAGACGCAATAGAAATTACACTTGCTGATTTGGTTTATCCTGTATTCGGTAAAGTTAGAGTTAATCTACCCGGCATTAATAAAATTTTAGAATTAAAATCATTAAGATACACTTTAGATGAAAATGGTTTATATACCACTTTATATTTAGGTAGAAGTTATAAATCTTTAGGTACGATATTTAGGAGTTTAAAATAAAATGGCTGAATTGGAGGTTTGGAAGGATTATGTAACGGTTATTAATGCAGCAAGAATGAATGCTATAAGAGACCATATTATAACAAATGAAGGTAATATATCATATCATCAAACTCTAATAAATGCGAATACAACAGACATTTGCAATCTAAGCAACATCAAATTATCAAGAGATGGTTCACAGCCGATGACAGGCGAACTGCAATGCAATAGTGGAGTAAAGACTGATACTATTGATACAATGACAGAAGCTATGCTCACTTGTCAAAAACCATTACAAATAGATTCACGATTATATGGTAATAGTAGTGTAGGACTGTGGTTATATTCTGATTTTGATATATATGCACCTTCCATAAGATTGTATTCATATAATTCAAGTCTTCCCGGTAAAATACTAATTAGTACACCCGGTGATGATAGTCCTGCATCTACTCGTATTGAAATACCTGGTAAAGCTGATTTTGTAGATATTAAATTTAGAAAATCTAATGTATTACCTTATGATGATAATTATCAAGATTTAGGTAATAGTAGTTATAGATGGAAAACAATATATGGAGCAGCTATAAGAACTAATATGATATCTACTGTATCTGGAGATACTCTGAAATGTGAAAATTATTTAGAAATCAACAAATATTTATTTGGAAAACCCCTCAATGGTCTATGGTTATTTGCAGATTATTTAGCCTGGTCGCCTCGGATAGAACTCGATGCTTATGATGCAGGAGGAGGTATACGGATTAAGACATGTGGAGGAGGTATATCTTTAGTTCCACGAATTGATATTCCGGGAAATACTGATTTTGTAGACATTAAATTCGCTGAATCAAATCTTTTGCCTTATTATGATAATTATCAGAACTTAGGTAATTCGAGTTATAAGTGGAAAAAAATCTATGCTGTTGAGGGACATTTTGATTTAGTTACAGCTTCAAGAACTATGCCATTCTATCTTGAAAATCCATCATCAGGCGATAAATATTTATTAGGTGCAGGTACAGTATCAACTATGTATCAATTTAATACAACAGTAACACTCACAGGTTATAAACTTATGATACTAACTTCAAATTCAAGTGGTTATATAAAAGTAAGTATTGATGATGCAAATGGATGGACTTATGAAAAGACATATAGTTTAGGTAGTGCAGGTGGTTATAGATATAATGAAAGTTTCAATCATGTAATAGAGACAACTAATGGTATACAATTAAAAATTTCAAACTGTAGTAATATATCATCAACTACGATTGTGTTAGAATATAAGTAAATGAGCAATCAATCTTCATATAGCTACCCTGCATTAGAAAGAATTTGGGCTAATGCGGTACGATTAACTCGTGCTCTTTATCCTAACTTACAAGACGAAGTAGAAGGTCTTGAATATTTAATAGATGATATAAATGATGAATTGGAATATTTTGGAGATATGAAGTATATAGGACCGTATTCAGCCATTGTTTATAAGGATAATTCAAAAGTTTATGCACGAGATACAGAGGGTGATATAATTGCAGTAGGTGAAAGTGATACAGACGACAGACGAGTCATCCAAAATGCTATTGATACATTAGATATTGGTGAAACCTTGGTGATTAAAAAGGGAACATATATTTTAGATGGAAAATTACTTTTAAAACCAATAAACTTTATCGGAGAGGGAAAAGGAGATGGCACAGGCACCACCCTAAAACTAGCAGATGGTGTAAACGATGATATCATAGAAATGTATAGTGGTGGACATCTTGGTTGGAAATACTACTATAGAGGAGGAAAAATGGCACATCTAAGGATAAATGGCAACAAGGATGCGCAAACTGCTGGTAATGGAATCGTACTAGCATGGACGCAACACTATAAAATAGAAGATATATATATTGAGTATGTGTATGATTATGCAATTAAACTTATTAGATGTATGTGGGATCACATAGAAGATACATGGATGTACCAATGTGGAAATGGTATTAAGATAGGAGAATATGATAGTGATGGGAAGTATAACAATGGCAATCCTGGCGATTTGAATACTAATATGACTCTTCTTGAAGATGCTCATGCTCTGAATTGCAATTATGGTATGCATGTCGAATCAGGGAATTCGAACACCTTTATATCTTGTGATACGAGCACCTGCAGTATTGGTATGTATATATGTGGAGTGACCGGGGTACAAAGGGTTTGGAGAGTAAATTTGATATCTCACTGGTTTGAAGGAAACAATATAGGCATAAAAATGACTGATGCTGGCAGCGCAGAAGGTACAAGATATGTAGTTTTCTTAGCATGTGAGTTTGGAAACAATACAACAGATAGAGATATGGGCACTGATGGACACTGGATAGAGCTCGATAAGAGTTTTTTAAATACAGGAAAATGGGATGGTATTGCTACTCTATATAAATTAACTGTAAGAAATGTAGGAGAAGGCGGAATTTATAGTAGTGGAATATGTATTCCGATTCGAGATGTAATACGGATGATTCCCGATTCTCCTTCGACTGGCGACTTTGGTAGTAGTGTTGGATATCTTTGGTGTCAATCTGGTCCTAATATTTTAACGGAATGGGACGGAAACAATAGGAGATACATTCAAGCTTTAACACCCATTAGTATCTCTTCAGACTATAATGCAAAGCAAGGAGATACAATTATCGCAGATGCCTCATCGTCATCAATAACAGTCACATTGCCAGATCCTTCAAATACAAGGCGACATATCATAGTAAAAAAAGTTGATTCATCGGGAAATGCTATTACTATTAATCCATATAACACCGAAACTATTGATGGGAGCAGTTCATATACTCTCACATCACAGTATCAGTATGTAATACTTACTACTGATGGCAGCGACTGGTATATTATAAGTGATTAATTAATAATCATATCATTGCATGTAGATAAACAATTACACTGAATTTCTTGAATCAATCTACATGCATTTCTTTTATAGTTTTGCTATTAGTGCACATCCTCTTCTTTAATGGTATCAATTTCCTGCGACTCATAAGGAACCATTTGATAGAATCCACAATATGAACATTGCAGAATTACTCCACCGGTATAATATTTTTCCTGTACATATCTTCCATATTTAGGACAAATCATTTCCTTAACAACTGCCTATAAAATTGCACCAGATGCACATATTTAATGATAGACGCAATAAAATAATAAAGGTAATAGTTTTATATACCCTAAGCATAAAAATTTTAATGAGCGCCTTCTATTTACGTCTCACACAATATTTTGGACTAGTCAATAATACGAGGTGCTATATAATAAGTAAGGTTACCTTGTTCATGAAGAGGACATGATAATTTTATAGGGAAATCATCTTTAAATGCAACACTCACTTCATAGATGCCGATGTTGTATAAAGCATTAATAATTTTAAGCGTGTAATCAACAGAATAGGTTGATTTTAATTTGTTTAAAACATCTGTATTAGATTCATCTGTAACTGGTATATCAACTCTAATGGTTTCATTGTTACCTTCGGAAGAGATAGTCAGCATTTCACGTACACTATTAAGTTCAAATATCAATACATCATTTTGAATTTGACTGGCAGCACGAGCAATCTTTCTAACTTCATTTATATTTACGTTACATTTACATTCAAATTTATCAGGAATTTTGATTTTACTTTCAAGATATGAAGTCTCGAAAATATCCATCTCTATCTCGTAATTGCCAGTCTTCATTTTGAATTTATCATTGATTAAGATTTTAATATTATCTTCTGGATGACCTAATTTGGTATAGATTAATAAGTCTTCGATATTCAAACCTACATCTTTATTTTCATCTAAAGATAATCCATTGAATAAATCATCTGGTATAGCAACTTCCACTAATGCCACATTTCCATAATCAGTAACTCTTGAATATATAGCATCATCAGTAAAATTCAATGCCGCTTCATCTCTTACAGCATATATAGCTTCCAACATATCCCTAAATATTTTATTTTTCAATACAATTTCAATCATGTTATCAAAACTCCTCCATATTTAAGCGTAGATGCAATATTTTTAATTGATGATACATCTATATTGTTTTATGAAGAAAATTTTGTTGTAGCAAGGATATGTGCGTCTGATGCAATTTATTGAAAGTATTGTAGATTTAAATAGTAAAATCTATTATCCCATACTGGTATTCTAATATATTCATTATTATTTACAGGAACACTACCTACAATATTATCATTTTGGGGTTCAATAATTAAGATTGACTGATTAACTGGATTATATAGTCCTACCATCATGTGATTTCTTTCAGGCACATAAATATAATCAAGATATATGTGATATTTTGATGCAGAGAAAATCAAATCTCGACAGAAGTCATAACATACATAGGTATCATTAATATAAGGATGTTCATTAGTATTGTCTATTAAAAGAAATTGTGTAAGGCTAATTGATAAAATTATCCCGAAAAATGTCATACTGTATATATTTCTCATTATCTAATTGATCAGTAATAATAATTACATTGAATTTGATCTTTAACATTTCCTTTAGAGCTCTCAATTTTAGTCTGTCATTATAATATTCTCCAATCATACTTTCTGATGGTTCACGGTATTTAAGTAGTAATTTGTGGTATATTTCGATATCTTTTTTAAGTTGAACCATAGTATCATTTAAATCTATTATCCAGTGAGGTGGTTTTCGTCCTCGTAATACAATTACTTTTCCCATTTATCTATGATAATAAAATCAATTATCCAACGATGATAATAAATTTAGATTAATCTGGAATAGTAAAAGACGATAGATATATATCTGAATGATATTTTTCAAATATGAATAAGACGTCTTTGGTGGATTCAGGCTCAATGAAATCGTTTTCGGATGCGACAACTGCAGTGTAATTAGAGAGCGGAACATAAACTTGAATGAAAGGATGAGCGGAATCAAGCATTTGAAGTGCCTCAGCCAAGGCTTTAAGATATTGTATTTCAAGACCGAGCTCTTTGATCTTTTCAAAATTCTCACGGTGTCTTTCTTTAAGAAGACGAACACGAGATAAATCTTTACCCATTTCTATATATCATTTTTTTAAAAAAATATTATTATCCCATAAACCAAATCTTTTTTGTTTCGTAGATACCTGAAGTTTTTCCTAACCGTCCAACAATGGCATTAGATTGCGGTTCATAGATTTCACAAGTGCCTTCTGTAGTTATGAATAAATTGTAAGCATGATTATGTGACCAAGCGATAGCAAATGCTACTTGTCTTTCAAAAGGGTCGTAGGCAAATGATGCTGCCACGGTAGATGCTGTTACTAACGCAAAGTCATCACAGTCAGATATGTCTCTTTGCCATTTTTTTAGCACCTTTTCGACCTGTGGCTGGATGGAACTTAAAACTTCTATCCAAGAATTCACGGGTAGTGCATAATAGGTCTTATCAGCGGTTACTAAATCAAAGTTTCCTACTTTCCTAATGATTTTCCAAGGTTTAATTTCTTTTACATATTTTCTGTGATCTATAACTTCCGGTAAAATAATTGAATGTGTTAAAGTTTTTGATAGAGATTTAATTCGTTTTGCACAATATGCTTTGTCTTTTTCACACTGTTTTAATTTTTCTCCACAATCACAGTGACCAAATAAATTTTTAAGTATATCTTGTATTCTTATTTTTCTTTTCAAATAATCTGGAATTTTCCAATTTATCATTTTAAAATTTAATCTTACCAAATATTTTCTCGAATCGTTTTATTATCTCTTCACGAAGAGTAGTATTTCCATCATACCAAGGCGTATCCGCTTCAATCACTGTTCCTAATACTTTATTCAATTCATTCATAAATTCTCTTTTCTTCTTTTCGAGATGCTCATGATGAGATTTTATCTTTATTCTTTTGTTTCTATTTTTTCGTTTTAATTTCTTTCTGAGTTTCCCATTAGGTACATATCTAAGATTATAAACTATTCCTTCAAGTTCACTTATATCAAATACCTCAATATGTTTCAATTCCTTTCCACAAAATGGACAGTAAGTAACATTATAATCTCCATAAAATTCTATAGAACATTTTTTACAAAAATATAAAGTTAGTATACACATCGTTTCTTCTCTTTTTTTTTAAAAAAATATTCTTATTTAAAACACTATCTTATAGAAGGGTCTACTTCTTCTCGTTTCTTCTCGGTCTTTTTATTTTTCTTTCTCTTCGATGCTTTAGTTTTACGCCACATCATTAATGCTGAAACCAATGATTTTATATCTGCAAGTATTTCAAAAAAGAGTGTATCGAGATTTTTCTTTAGTTCATTAATGGTAAATATCATATTCTTAGAAGGTACCCATCCTAGTCCTTCTCCATATTCTTCCTTAACTTCTTTGTACACGGATAGCATCATTTTTAATCTATAAGTATAAGCTTCCATGTAATTCACATGGTCTTCAAGCCATGTAAGAAATTCATCATCTGCATAATCCAATACTTCCTCTTTAGGTCTTGGCATAATATCTACCTCCTATTTTGTTCAAAATATTTATTACAAAATGGACACAATACGATAGTAATACCCGTATATTCATTTTCAACTTTCAATGCTACATCGAAACTCTTACCACAATAAGGACATATCATGGTCATTTTATTATATCTTTGTCTTTCCACAGTTTCGGTATCATATCTTCAGGCGTCCATTCACCTTGACCATATTTTCCTTTGTATTCATTTAATACTTTACCAGTTCTGAAGAATGATATTTGGGCTATTCGCATGCCAACATAAAGTATGACTTTGACATTCAAGTGATTAGTAATTTCCATTGTCCATTTGTTTATGAAACCTACATCTCCAAATCCGGCACATTTACATACTGATATTCCTAATCTCCCAAGCGAACTTCTTGCATTCATTTTAGTTGCTATATTTTTTCTCCCTCCGATAATTTCCTGAGTATGAGTCAGAATCGTTTCTCCCGGATGAATAATTATGTAATCAGTAGCTTTTTTAATTTTCCAGTGTTTTTTTACAAGAAATTCGCTAAAAGGATTGAGAGTTTGAGATGGAGGCATCTCTACTGCATAATACTCACCTAATCGTACATCATAACTATTTGAATTTAATTGTTCTTTTCTAAATGGTTTTATTATTATATTTCCTTTTTTTATTTCTTCTAAAATTTCACTATCTGATAACATGTTTCTTCTTCGTATTAATATCAAGCCACTTCTCAAATGACATTACTTTATAACCTCTTCTATTCACCCAACGAGCAAATTCTATATCTCTTTTATTTCCTTTTCGATTGTATCGCATCACAAATGGATCAACTTTCAAATCCCGTAATATCTCAAAGCGATACATATCCTCTTCAAAAGTTGAATCAAAACAAGTAAGCATATAGCACATGATATGATGAGGTTTTATTCCACAATCTATTAAAATTTTGAGTCCTCTAAAAATTTCTTCTTCATCGTTTATATTATCCCAAGCAACGTAAATCCTCTTTGCTCTAAAATTCAAACTTCTATAATCAATTTTCTTTAGAATTTTTCCGACTTCAGGAGTTATAAGTCTTAAATCTAAACCTTGTGTAAAACAGACTTTTAATTTCTTTTCCTGTAAAATATGAAGATGAGTTACTGCTTTTTTGCTTGCAAGTAGATTGTTATCCATTATTATAACTTTATGATGATTTGGATGTAGAAATTCACCCAACTGTGCATGCTCTCGTATTTTTCCCTCCAATTTCCAGACTTTACAAAACGGACATCTGCGAATACACCCTCGTGTTAGATAGCCCATTGAATAATCAATATTGTAGAGCGAATAGTCTGGCATGATATGTTCTACTTCAGTGGAAAGCATTTTATTAGTTATACCATAACCTCCTATTTCTACCGAGCAATCAAACATCTTCGCTATGCCCAAAGCTTTAGCTTTATTCCATTCAAAAATACATGAAATATAAACCTTATCTGGATTCTCAATATCAAAACCTACAACATCTCCAAGTTTTTTATGATAGGCAGCGATTTTCATTAATGCAAGATTAGGTAGCTTACCGTCTATTTGTATAAGTTTAATACGCATTTAAATCAACAGAATAAATTATGAATCATATAACCGACAATCAATCCTATACCATAGTAAACCAAAGCATCATACTTATTAATCGCTTCCCATAAATTATATTCCATCTTGATTACTCGACCTCCACTAATTTAAATTTCTTTGACTCTATAAATCTTCTTTCTCCAATAGCATTAGTTTCAAATAGACTACACTGAATATACGAAGGATATATATTGCCTGCTAAATATATAAGTTCACACACAGGTTCTTCTTTAACCCATTTAAATTTCTTATTCTCGCTCATTTCTTCCAATTTCTACTAATTTAAATGTTTTAGTTTCTTTTAGTCTTCGCTCTCCTAAGAAATTGGTTTCATAAATCACGCATTGGACAGCAACGGGATATCTTTCCCAATCTCCCATAAAAATTCACAATCAGGTCGTTATTCTTTCCAAGATATATTTTCTCTATTTATTTTCATTTTTTCCTATCTCGTATAGGTTTAAAGTTGTTTATGCGTATTACATTCCAATCGAGGTCTTCTATTTCACTTTCTATATGTTGTATTTCTCCTTCTAAGTAACTCCTTCTTCTTTTAAGAGCAATCAAATATGATTCTAAATATTTAGTGGCTACAAGAGATATCAACTTATATATTCTTAATACCACTTTGCTAAGCATCTTCAATCTCCTTTAATTTTTCTAAATAATATGAATATAATCCTTTTGGTACAGAACACTTTCTTGCTTTTGCTTCGGCTGCTATATACTGAGCTATAAGGGGCATAGCTATTTTCTTATCCTTAAACTGTTCTTTTCCAATTTCATCTAAAACTTTTTGTATTTCGTTCATAACTTCTGCTTCAGGTAATTCTGGATATTTAGGAGTGTCTTTGTCTATATTAATTTCTATATCCTTTTCGTGTGGAACATCTAATCTATCTTTGAAGAAATAAACTTCATCACCATCATAGGATTTAAATACTACACCTTCTCGATTTTCTTTCTTTGCTTTTTCAAGCATCTTTTCTATTTGTTTTTCCAAACCTTCAATAGTAGAATGAGACGAAACCGCCCATAACTTTACTACTGGTAATTTCCATTGATAACAGAATTGATAAACTTTAGTATAATTCCACCAACCCTCGTTTATATCGTATATGTCAAAAACTACTAAATCATCTTTCTCATGAGTTTCTATTCTTGTTGGACTCTTGCCTTTCTGTAATAATTCAAAAAATATAATTATATCATGATTCCATTGATATTTTTCTGTATAAAGTGCTTCTTTAAATATATCTACGTATCCTGTATTTTTAATTGATTGTATTAAATCATCACTTGCAGGTATTTTATTTCTACTTCCAAATTGGATATTATCATTATCATCTAAGAAACAGCGTATATTAGACCCATCTCGTTTTTCTTCCCAAAATATTAACTTACCAAGTAGTTCTCTGCCACCATAAGGAGATTCTCTTATGTACCTCAATTTTGGATATTTTATTACTTTTCTTTCTATTTTCATATTTAATGTATAACAAAATTTTTATTAGTTAGGAATAGTAAGAATAGGATGGCTTGAAAAATTTGCATGAAACAAGGATATGAGCGTCTGGTAACGAATTTTCATTAGATGCCAAAGTAAGATTCTATAAGTAAGCATAGCGTGATATACAATGCAACGAGTAGCATACCGATTAAGACTATGGACATTATCATCAGAAAGAAATCTGTTATAGGATTTATCCACTTATCTATCCAGTTTTTATCTTCTTTATCTTCTTCAAACATATTCTTGAACATTCGAGTGTGTCTAATATTTTTGTACTATTTTTAAATTTCTTATCCATGTATTCTTCTCATTCCAAGTTAAATTGTTTGAAATATAGAATTTTTCTCGAAATTGAGGAGTATGTAAAATACCATTAATTATTTCCCAAATTGCTTCTTCATAACTCAGAAGAAATCGTTCTTGTATTTCTTTAATAAAACCATCTAATTGTTTACTAAAATATTCTTTCTCTTTAACTGAGAGTTGTTCCATTTTACCATCACCTTCGCAAGTCATGCATAAAAACAAGTCGAATATCTATCTCCCATAAAGCTTGTTCACGATTTACATGAAAGCGTTTTTCTACTTCTTTAACAAGACTTTCTAATTGGTTATCAAGCCATTTAATGTTTTCTATTGTAGTTAAATCTTCTTCAGTAAGATTCTCTTTAATTTTTATATTACTTTGTTTATTCGGCATCTTTTCTCTTCCATATTATTTTATTACCACAATATGGACAATCCATTTCTAAATGATTTATTTTCTTGAGTGTAACTCCATCTTCTTTTTCTTTTAATATTACACCAAATACTTTACTACAATATTTACACTGGATTATCATCCTTCATCCACTACCCTTCGCGGAATGTCTCTTGTTCTTCTTTCATGCATGTTTGATTGCTCTACAAAATATCCTACGATCCTTCTAAATTTAAATAATTCTTTATCACCACATATAGGACATATCTGAGGATCTCCAAGGGTTATATGATTATGAGATTTACACCGAGACAAAAATGTATCAAATGCAAAATAGGGCACTCCAAACTTTATTACACCTTTTACTACTTTCTCCATCTGGTGAATATTCTGGAACGGACTCGGAACATTTATGAACATCATCTGACCACCATCAAAGTATTTAGATAGTCTTCCTGTAATTCTTACTCGTTTACCAATATTCATCTTTTCCCAAGGTGATACAATTTGATTAGCGTACATCTTACCTGAATCATAGTAATCTACAAATGGCGAGTCCGTTTCTTGTACATATTTCATGTCAGCTTCATAAAGAGTTATAGCAGCAGACTCAGCAGGTACTAATTCACAGTTATAAAATCCTTCCCACGAATCTATTTCTTTTCTTATAATTTTCAAAACTTCTTCGAGTTCATCCCAAGAATAACCTGCTACTTCTTTCAAATCCCAGACACCTATTATTCCTATTGTGGAATACATCCTGCTAAGCGTCCGCAATCCAAGTTCAAATGTAGCATCAAGATATTGATATTCTTTTAAAAGCTTTCTATGCCAATCAAGAAATTCGCGTGCAAGTCTTAAATCCTCTATTATTCGTTCAATAAAATCATCTTGGTGTCTAATAAATATCCCTGGTAGATTAAGACTTTCAACTTGATGGCTTCCAATTTGGACTCCTCCACTACCATAAGAATTATAGAAAGGTTTTGTTCTTGATGTGAGCCTGCAACATGAAGCGATAGCATCGAGATATGGTAATCCTAAGAAATTATACATAGTATGTTCGATATTTTGTTCAAGTGCAAACTTCAAAAACTCATTATCTTGTATATATGAATTTTTTGTTTTTAGTGCAACTGTTATTACTGGGAATCGTAACATCTGAACTCTTATTTCTTCAGTATGCCATCTCATTACTGATTTTTGTACTGCTTCTAAATCCTCTATGTCTAAATCCCATACATTATTTTTAAACAGATGCTCTAAATAAAATCTATCGAAGAATGATATATTAGTATATAACGATTCCGCACCTTGTCTTAAATGTTGATTAAACGAATAAAATAGTCTTTGTAATTCGTTTCTAAATTGATATTCGGTTAGGCTTAGTTTTTGCTTCTTTACATAATAAGTTAACGGTAGTATAAGATCAGGAATGCCTATCGCTCCTCGTGTACGATTTGCTACATAAGAAGTAAATTCTATAAGTTGTGCTATAAACGAATCCAATCGCTTTGGTGGTTTACTTTTGAAATGTGGATAATATGGTAATCCCTGATCCATGATAGGCTCGGTTGAAATTGAATAACAGTATGGTAAAAGAATGAGTTTTGACAAATCATGTATATGCAGTTCATTTCCATGTAATAATAGAATCTCTTTACCTCTATCAAACCATTCACTTATTAATTGTTCATTGAATTTTAGTTCTGCGTAAGATGCTAATTGTTTACGAATATTCGCTACATCAGGATAATAATTAGCATTTATATCAACAACACTTTTCCCATCCAAAAATTCTTTAAAATTCATTTTAATTCATACCTTTTGTATTAGATAGAACCATGAAAAATATTGGGATTTTCTCTCCAAAGTTTTTCTATTCTTTTATCATCTTCATCAAATATGGGATTATCTGAGTGCACACGCTCATAACTTTTACTTTCTATTAATAAGTCATATTCTTCGTCTTTACGTTTAAATTTTACTCGTTTTTCCCAAATAATCTCTTCAAGAAACTTATCATTAAGATATTTAAAATGGCGCCTTATCTGATTACAAAGATTCTCCTTTGATTCTTCGCATATAGATTCTCTTTCATAATATCCTCTTATTCCATAAAATTTTCTAAATATCGCTATCCACCTTTCATAAATTTCAATATCAACTCGTGCTTTCATCTTTAGCTATGAATTTTCAAATTATATAAAAACCGATTAAAATCTTCAATATTATTTTCAATTTACTCCAACTCGGCACTTCCAAGTTCTTTACTAATTCAACTAAGTCTGCTAATTTCAGATATTCAATATCTTTATTCCGATTTTCTAAATAATTAAAATGAGGAGGAAGAATAAACGGTAGCGAAGAACGAGGTTCTATTGATAGACAGCGACATAACCATGCAATTTTCTTAATTATAATCTCCTTCTTTCTTGACTTATCATGAACTTTATTGATAAAATATTTTTTATAATTATGATTAATCATTCCCTTCAGAGGCGGAAATATCCGATAATTGATATTTTCATAAGTTATATATCTTAAACCATTAATTAGTGTTTTATCTTGTTCGTATATAACGTAGTCACTCAGCACTCCGAATATGAAATTAGGATTATTTTTATATACTTGCCATAATACCTCTTTAATCTCTTTGATTTTAATATCCAATTCTATTCCATCTAAGTTAGTTTTGAATTCCTTATTAGTTGGCTGATAATCAATTCTAAGCATTTTATCCAATGGGTCATTAACTACAACAAACAAATCCCAATCGCTATTTTCGTGTTCCATTTGCCACATTCGACTACCCACTACAGAAACTAATAGAGTATTTTCTAAGTAATCTTGTTCTTTCAGATAATTCAGAATTTTATTCTCCATCATATTAATATATCTTTCGTATCTTCCTTTCAATTTCTTCTACATCTATTCCAAATCTTTCTTTTAGTTCGTGGTCTCTGAGATGTAGCTGAGTGACAAATTCATCTTTTACCATATCGCTCTTTTCCAAGATTTTAAATGTGCTATCAATTACCTCTTCATCTTGATATTCCTCTTTGAGTCTTCTTTGATATTCTAATATTTTAGAAAATTTATCTATTTCTCGATTAACTTTTTCGAGTAAATGAGAGATTTTATAGTATTCCTTTATTAGTTGACGAATTTCTTCCTCCTCCTTTAGTTGAATAAGATTCTCAAATTCTATCCTTGATAGTATAGGTGAGATTATTATTCCTTCACTTTTTAATTTAAAACTGACATAACGACCATGATTGCTCTTTTCTTGTAGTATTTCATCAACTGCTATTAATTTTCTTTTATAATCATCACTATAATCAAGGGGAAGCTACAAGATAATAATAATCTTCTGGGAAAGTTGTACTACATAGTGTATTTCCATTTTGATAAGCAAGCTCTATTTTAATATTTGTCATTCCGTTCTCTAGAATTCTATTTAGTTGCTGAAGATTGTTCTTAAGCATCTCAATTTCTTGTTTTAACTTTTCCTTATCAATCAGATCTTTTAATGTATTCATTTATGGTATAAAAGGAAATAATGCAATATCTGTTTTTATTTGCCATATAAACCACATCATTAACACATCTGCTATACTTGCTTCTTTCCCATCTTGATTCAAATCATATCTCCAATCAGTTTCATGTATACCTCGAAACCCTTGCCACATTAATATTAAATCTTCGCTATCACCTATTTTGCCATTATTATTAAGGTCACCTCGCTGGTTTGCGATTGGAAGAACAATCGTAACAGTATTCTGATATGTATTGGGGTCTGAACGATACCAAGAACTATCTGGATTTACAGTTGTTGAGTTGCTGTAACCGTCTTTTTCGGCGGTGATATTATACGTATAATACGTTGTTCCAGAAGCAGTCTTTAAATAATCCATTATCGCTATTGTTCCACTTTTATTATTTGGAAGCGGTGTATGTCCATCAGAGCCAGTACTAGTCTCGGTAATGGTTGTAGGAGGAGCAGCATATGTTGTTGCGAGACTAATTGGTGGATAAGAGGGATCATTAGCGTTTGTTACCTTTACTATTGCACCTTGAACAGGATTACCAGTTGCATCTACAACTTGAATATCTAAATAATAGTAAACTCTATATTCCCCACCACTAGTACTCCCAACATATCGACAATCATCAGAATCCACATTTATAATATGCATTGTTACAGTCGGTTGATAATTGTTAGAGTCATAGCCAAATGCTCCAAAGGTCGGATTTTCCTCTATTTCGGTGTCTATAACATAAAAATGACCCTCCTTTTGGCTGTTTAGAACCAATCCGCGTCCAATTCCGGCTTTCAACTTGCTATTTCTAACAGTCCAATTTCCCCCAACTTCCTGATATTTATAACCTCCATAAGTTAAGTAAATTGAATCTGCGCTAGGAGCATTTTCTACAATTAAGTTTTCAACTATTGCATTTTTACAGTTGTGTGCAGAAATAGCGCGATTATAAGTATTAATGACACGGTTATCTTTGAAATAGTTATCATGCCACCAAGCAGTCGAGCCATCGCAATAAATTGCATTCAAAGCATCTCCTGCGGGATCGCCAAAATCAATCACATTACCAATTATCGTGGAATATTGAGTGGAATGTAGATTTAGACCGTTATGATAATATCCCGCTATATCGTTGTACGAGATATTGCAACCATAAAGTCCCCCGCCGGAAAATCCATTTCTACCATTTCTGATAGTGTTATTGATGAAATTGCAATACATAGCCCATCCATTGTATCCCGCAGGCAAACCGCCGGTGGCAGGTCCTCCTGCTGCCATTGAACCATCTCTAGCGAGAACTCCTGCGCCATCAGATATAGAACTTAAATTATTATGAGAGATATTGCAGTAAAAAAATCCCGGCTCGGAGCTGCTGGAATAGAGTGAAATTGCTTGTGCATAAGTATGGATTTCGTTGTAAATAATATTAGAATATTTGAGGTTATAATAAACCGCAATGCCTACGCTATTAGTTGGCCATGAAATATTATTATAAGAAAAAGTGAGGTGTTCAGGGTATGGTGTTTGAGAAGGGACATAAATGCCTTTATTGAAGTTTTCTATTTTAAATCCTGTAATAGTGATATAACTTCCTCGCACAGTAAAACCATTACCGCCATTTGCATTAACCACTGGCATTCCCTCACCTTTGAATGTAATAGGATTTCCAGAAGTTCCACTTGTAGTTATAGTTACTTGCTCGTTATAAGTTCCACTTTGAACAAGAACTGTATCGCCAGGGCCTATTGTATCAGCAGCGTGCTGGATGGTTGCCCATGCAGCGTCTAAGGACAAACCATCATTACTATCGTTGCCATAAGGTGAGACATAATATGTAGTTGCACTTGTTACACCGGCTCCAGTAAGTAGCATAAGACAGATAATTGCTAAGTTTATTTTGAAAAAAACAATATTTTTCATTATCTTTCTTCCTTCTCTTTTTTTATTTATTATTTATTTCTATAAGCGATAAAACACAATAACCCGCAATATCAATTAGTGTATCTTTGATATTATTAAGATTTTCATTATTAAATTCAATATTTTTCAAACGATTTAATTTGATAGTCAATAGTATCTGAGTAGTATACCGTCCATATTCTCTCCATGTCTTATGAAATGCATCATTATATTTTGAACCTCTATCTTCAAGCGTATTTTTTATTAGTTGTAGATAATAATCAAATTTATTTTCATTCATTTTAATATCATCTATATTTTATCAAGCTTATTAAATAACTTAACAAGCTTTCTTTTATATTTCTTTCTTACCTTTTCCATTAGTTCATCTTTATCTTTATCGGACAGCATCTTACTGTGTGCTTCCACTTCATACGCCATCGGCATTGTAAATATATTTAGTATTTCTTCTATAATATCTTTCATCTCACTCTACCTCCATATATTAATTTTACATAACATGCATATATTTAAGCATAGACGCAATAAAATCATTAAAGATATATAAAGTATTACCCAACAAGAAAAATTGCAATGAACAGTGAATATGAGCGTCTGGTACAAAAATTATAGATCATCGCTTAGATATATTATTAATTCTGGATTCTCGTAGATATTGCCTATAACTTCTATCTCACTACTTTCTACATTATACCATAATGATGGTATATTTTTAACATTATTGAAAAAATCAAGTATAAAACCATATCGCTTCCAAACTACAACTGCACCCTGCTGGTCATTACATCTCACTATATCATTTTCGTAAATTTCTGTTCCATTCTTATCTTTAAAACCAGTATATTGCATGATTATTATTTTATTTTGAATATCCAAAATATCTACTTTCTCACTTGAAAATACAGTCGGCGATTCATTTATCTCTTTATTATGGAAAAACAAATATCTAACTCTCAAGTCCAAAGGTTGCTTCCAATTTGTCAAAATCAATGCCGATACACGGCTTCCCCCAGCATTTTAATTTTTTATGCCATGCTCTAAATTTATAAATACTATCATTCATCTTTCCTTTGGCATAGAATAATTAACTTCCCATCTATTCCATAGCAAATTATAATGTCTATAACCTATTATCTCAACTTCTGACCAATTTTCTTTCCACATAACAAAATAGCAATTTGATGGAGGAAGTGGAGAAATATCCCAACATCCATAGTCTCTTCTAAATTCCACTATACCTTCTGCTTTGCGGAGTTTTACAATATCATTCTCATAAATCTCTCTATTATTTTTATCTTTTACACCTATAAATAAATCGGGTTGATTACCCTCTTCTAACCACTTCCATAAAATCACTCTGTTGGAAAATTTATCTTGTAGTAAATCGTTCAGTGTAAAATAGATTATAGCATTTCTTTCAGGAATTATAGCTCTAAATTTTAGTTCTTTCATTTCCAACTAATTCTGGATTTTCATATACATTACCAACTATTTCTGCTGAATCAGAAATTAATCCCTTCCAATTAAACATTTCATAATGGTAGGCATTTTCAATACTTTTGAGTAGGAACGCACCATTTTCCCATGTAACAACATAGAGCTTATTATCTAAGAGAGGAGAACAAACATCGGTCATATAGACGAGATCAGCTTGGCAAATCTCCTTTCTATTCTTATCGTAGTGACCGGTATAGAGCAACAGAATACAATCATCCATATTGTGACTAATATCATCAAAGCTTTCGTAGATAAGAGAATCCCACCACGAGATGCCAGCAACTTCAAACATACGCCTTTCTTTTTTATGCCAAGCCCGAAACTTAAACTTCTCCATTCTGAATATCCCACCATTCTTTCTTAGTCTTAATTGCAAGCTCCGCTTCTTCTTCCTTAATGTAATTTTCCAAACATCTTATTCTCCCTTCTAATTCTACTACACTTGAACTTAGAGTCGCAATTGCTTCTTTCATGTCCTTCAACTCTTGATTAAAATCTTCCATCCTTCTTTTTTTCATTTGAATCTTAAACCAATGTAATCTGAAGGAAAATTTGGTGAAACTTTAACTGGATAACCTAAAAACAGTTGTATTGGAAATTTATGGTCAGGAGGTAAATCTAATTCTTTTGCTAATTTCTGGTAAGCTTCTTCGCCAAGCACGATTTCTTCAATTTTTCGATTTTCACTCTTTATCTTATAAATATTTTCAGCTATTAAACTCCTAACACTTTCTGTCATTCTCGCCTATAATATCATCAATTAATCCCCATTCCTTTGCTTCTTTTGCATCCATCCATACTTCTCTTCTTCGTATTAATTCACGAACTTCCTCTTTACTTTTATTACATCGAGACGCAAGAATATCTATAACCTTATTTGTTATTCTATTAAGTTCTGCTGCTTCATCTTCTAATTGCGATGTGGACTCATCCCTAAACATTGTCCATCTACGAGGCTCATGCAATAAAAACGATGCAGTAGGATATGCTAATCGCTTGTCCGCTCCTTGTAGTACAATCATAGCAGCAGCACTTGCCGCTAAACCCTCCACTATTATACGAACTTCTTTTCCAGATTTTGATATTTCTCGAAGAAGGTCATATATACCGAAAGCCCAATAAGCATTTCCACCATTAGATGTTAACCTGATAGTTATGAATGGTAGTACTATATTTCGTACCTTAGCGAGTTCCAAATTGAAATCTTCAACTGTTACACAATCAATTTCACCACGTAGATGGATTGTGCCAATCGAAAGTTGCTCATATCTTAATCTTTCATAGTATGAAAATCCACCCAATTCTTTTTCCATTATATATCCCCCTTTAATCTAAATGTATCAATAATATCAGCCACATCTTCAGCATTATCTAAAATACGTTCAAATCGCTTAATTATTTCTAATAATAATATTCTCTGTTTTTCTTCTTCAAAATCATTTTTCATTATCCTTATTAATGTTTCACGATAGAGAACATCTCCTTGATTTTCATATTCATTAATTTGTTTAATGCATTCCAAAATGGCATCATTGAATTTTAGAAAATTATACGAACACATAATTGCAGTCGAGACAGATTTTATAGATTTTTCAATTAAGCTTATAAATCCATTAAAATAGCTACTTGCTATATTCAGATTATAACCTAATTGCGACCATGCTGATATACGCCAGATTACTTCTTCAATTTCATCTATAATATCATCAACCTTCTTCACAAAATATCGAATGTCAGATACTTCTTCTGTAACTCGTGTATGGTCATAAAGTAGCTTTTCATAAATGTCATGAACTATTATATCAGCCTTTTCTTCTATTTCTTTGGCTTGACTACTCAATTGTTGTATATCACTATTGTTACCTATCTCCTTAAGAAGCTTAACTGAAGTAATTAATTTTGCTGTTAAATCTAAAAAACTATTTTGATAGTCACAGCGTTTGACAAAATTGAATTTTCCAATCATATTTTTAATTTTCATCTTCTACCACTTCAGCAAGATAACCTACTAATGCAGCACACTCTTCTTTTTCATTTCTGTCCAATAAACCATCAAATAATTTCCAAAATATATGTCTTACTTGCTCCTCTTCAATGTGATTAATATATTTCACAAGAGCTTTTTTATATACTCCCATTTAATAACTTCACCTCATAATAATATTTTACGAGATATTTAAAGCCATTCCAAGCTTTAATTACTATATCATTATCCCAAGTCTTCCATTCAAATTTTTTATTGTATTTATCTAATCTTAAAATTCCTACCTTATATCCCCTATCATCAGGATGTAGATATTCGTAAGCATATTTATACGAAGCTAATTGTAATAGCATTTCTGGATAAATATGTTTCGATGTTTTGAAATCAATAATGTACTTTTCTCCATCAAGAACACATCTAAAGTCAAGAGTGCCAGCATATTTATATTTACCATGATAAACGACTTCTTCACTTCCTAAAACTTCGATATCCTGTAGATTGTTCCAAGCAAGAAAAGCAGTCATAGCAGGATAAATTTCACTATCAATAGTACTAAGTAAATCCGAAATACTTATTTCTCTTTTAAATATCAACTCAATAGTTTTATGTACATCTTTGCCTAACGATGCTGCTTTTTGTTTTATTTCTTGATATTCTCGTTTTGCATCAACTAACATCTTATAAGCGTTTTTTGAATTTAATTCTAATTTTCCATTTATTATATCATTTAGTCGTTTACTAAGATATTCAACAGTTACTGTTACTGCCCACACTTCGATTGCAGGTTTTCTTAGAATTGAAAGAATTGTAGTACTTGAGGGATAGATTTTATTTCCTATTTTATAGTGATGACCTTCTGTATTAATCCCAAAATGTTGTAGTTCCGAGGAACTTAGAAGATGTGCTTCTTCCATTCTCTATCATTCTTTTAAATTATAGATTACAAGAATGTAATTCAGCAACGGAATATTCCTTTCCACATTTCTTACATCTTTTCATAGGTTCAAAATATTTTTTACACTTTGGACAGTAGCCAAATGTTATCCATGCTGATGGAATTAGTATCAAGATTTCTCCGCATATCGGACAATGAATATCACCTTCAATATTTTCTTCTTTTACTTCCTTCCAAAACACATCCTTTTCAATCTTTATTTTAAAATTTCCTTCAGGCATCTTATCTCCAAAATAAAATTTTATAGCGTCTTCATCTTCCCATGCATCTTGAAAGTTAGTAAAATGCCTTTTTGATGCAACTAAACATGGCACAATCCTATTAACTAAATCTCTTTTAGAACAAGAATGCCGAGGCTCGTAGATATTATATTCGAAAGGAAAAGCAATTACTTTACATCCTTCAATATATTCATCATAGACTCGACCTGCATTGCATTCCCAAGGAACATCATTCCAGTCATCGCCCCATTGTTCACCATTCTTTCCAAGATAAAACTTAACTAAATTTCCCTTCCTTTCCCAATCAATTATTTCTCTATTCATCTTTCTATAAAGATTTTTTTAATGTTTTGCATAACTTTGGATTTTGAATTTTTTGATGATTCTATGATTTTTGCGATAGTATTGTGTTCTCGTAATAATTTAATAGCAGTATTATATCCTATCCCCGGTACACTCATGAGAGTTTGAATTCTCAATTCAGTCCATGATTTATTTTTCTTTTTTATCGTTGGTTTAGGTGTATAATTATGTGTTTCAATCAGTCGTTTAAAATAAGTATAAAAATATTCAGAAGCCTCTGCTTTACCAAATTCTCGCCATATAATCCCACTTGCGTCTAAAGCAGCTTTTGCTCCTAATATCGAATTAAATGTTAACCTTGCATTGTGACTATATCTCAGTTCTTTAAGCTTTTCATATTCGTCAGTATCAATCCATACAAATACTCCATTAGGATAATTCTCCTTCGCTTGATACAACTTATTCCAAAAATCTTCTTTTCTAATGCTTTGAACAAAATCAGTAATGGTTTTGCGTTCTATTAAACAACCATCACATACTATATCACCTAATTCTAATTTTTTAATTTCTACTTTAAAATCTGATTGCCAATCGAATAGGTGTTGTACATCTTTATTTCTTTCTCGTGAATCTATATATATAATTTCATTCATCTTGTTCTTCAAATGAATTGTGTAAAAGAATTACATTTGGAGGAAGGCGTGAGAGAATCTCTGTCCAAGCACCATACCACAGTGGTATATTACTGTAGGATATCTTGTTATTTAATTGTGGTTCTGGTTTCCGGAGACACTCATAGCATCGAGTTGTTACATAGATTTTACCATCTTTCTTATCATGAAATAAGATCAACCAATCTGCAATTCTACCACATAAATTACATAGTGGATAAGCATATTTAGCATTTTTAAAATTTAAAAGACTGTACTTCTTCAATTTCATAGCCTAATTTCTTTGTTTCCTCTATCGCCAAGTTATACTGTCCTTCATTGAAATGAAAAGGGACATGTAAAACTTTAGCTTCCTTATCATAAATACCTATGCTATAAGCTTCACCATAATCAAAATCATATTTAAATCTACGCAGAGCATCTTCAAAAGAGTTGTATTCATGCATACCTCCTTGATAATATCTATAAAATATATACACATATCTATTCATCATTTTACTCTTCAGAATTCCACAGTATTTCTATTTTCGCATAATTGGGTTGTTCAAAATATTTGCTCTTATATTCAAAACTATATAAAGTAGTATCAGCAATTACTTGAAGCAAATCTTTAAGATTCTTTATTATAAGTCTTTCTGCTCTATCTTCATATTCTATTATCAAATTATATTCGTTTCCATACCTATCAATCATGAACTTCAGCATTTTTCTTATGCCTCGCTATTTCTACAAATCTTGCTATTCTATCCCATTCTTCTGGATATAAGAATACATAGTCTTCATAATCCTTATCCGTTACCTTTATTTCTATATTAGAATCCGAGACGACAACCAATATTTCTTCATCATTTCTTCCTTTAAACTTTAACTTATTTACCATTTACACCATCTCATGAATAACAATATCAACCAATCTTGATTTCTTAACTCCTACTCTAACTACATAATTTCGATTACAATGTTCACAATACCCATCAGCTATAACAAAACCAATATCACTATCAAGACTGTTAGGAATGTAATCACCAACATCTATAAAACCGCCTTCACTTTCTATAGTGTAGTATCTCAGCGAATCATTCATGAAATTGCAATATGGACAATTTGTTCTTTAGTCTTTCTTCCATCATCTATATAAATCCTCAATATCAGATTCATTATCAAGAGTCCCTACGAGTTCGATAACCTTCCGTTCATTTAATTCCATCGCATTCTCTATCTTTTTTATCTCCTCGTAAACATCTTCCGCTTCATCCTTTATATCTTTCATTTGTATTTGTAATTCTTCTAATCTTTGATGCAATTTTGACCGTTCACGAATAAGTGCTAGAATTTCTTTCATAATTTCATCTCTTTTATTTCCTTTAAACTTCATTAGTTTACTTAATTTTGTTTTTAATTTCATCTAATATTGTTTTAGCATCTACATTTCGAGGTCTCTTTATAGTAAATGATGATTTTAATGTACTTTCACTACCTATTTTGATTCTTATATCTATATCTATATCTCGATAATTCCCGGTTGATGGAACTTCAATTTCTTTGCGATTTTCTTTTGGATACTTAACATATAAATATTCTAAATCGTGGGTGTCAAAAATACTAAGTATGTCTGTATGAATTGCAGGCTTATCACCCGGTGATTTTAAAAATACATATCTTCTTGGTGGAGGAGTAACAATTATTCGTGGATAAGCATATAAACTCAGTATCCAAGCTATAGCATATTTCTCTTTTTCATCTACTTTACAAAGGTAGGGAACATTTTCTTGAGGAGTTGTGGGATCAGCACGGTGTAATATAGCTATCTTTCCATTGAAAAGCCTCGAAATCCAATTCTTATCTTCTTCATCTCTATGAAATACCAAAACTTGAATATTATCTTTATCTTCCATTTTTCTTATTACAAAATATAAACATTTTTACGTTCGCTCTTCAGTTTGAAAAGATAAGGTTTTACATATATATCATCATTATCATCAATACTTAATAGAACAGCACCTATATCTGGCTGTCTAAAATACCAACGGGTAGCAAATCTATTTTTTCTTATAGCGTTCCATCCAGGAATATAGATGAAATGTTTATTACAAATCGAAAAATAGCTATAAACATGAAAATGAGCACGTATGATTACAGAAACATCTGGCATTTTTAGAAAATGCTCAGTCAGAATGGCATTGAATATATCTTGATTCATACGAGTGCCTAAATATACAGGTCTTGAACCTACACCATGAGCAATATTGATTACTATACCTGTTCCTTTTAATCGAACATTGGCAATTGCTCCACCAAACTTAGCGTTTAGAATTTCTGCTAATCCTCTATCTATATCATAATCAATTGAAGAATGATAGCGACTACCACTGATTACTACAACCTTCTTATTTTCAACAATAGGTTTTAGAAGTTTAACTGCACATTGTAATTGGTCATGTAAATCACAATCAATTACATCTTTACCAAATTCTTTAGAACCTAATCCATGAGTAATATCGCCCATCAAAAATACCGCATCATAATTTGGTAACTTTTCTTGAAGTTCAAGCCACTTTTCGTATAGTTCTTCTTGTAAAGGAGATAGTTTTATTTTCTGACCTTCTCTTGTTATGCAGTCAGGATGCCATAGACCCTCGGCACTTCCGCAATGCAAATCTCCTAATAGTAGAATATTTTTCATAAAATTATTTCTCTTATCTTATCATAATCTATTTTTATTTTTTCTTTTGTCAATCCAAGTGAACTTGCCTTCTTCTGTATAGCATATATTGACCGATGAGGTAAATATCTCTCCTTAATAAATTTAGAGGTTATATCCGATCTTATCCATAAAGATTTTAAAATTTCTATTTCTTCTTCACTCCAAAACATCTTTTATCTTTTTGAATCTCTAACCAAATTCGCATTTTTGCAAGTATGTCTACAAGACGTTTTCCTTCAAAGTCTTGTAAAATATCTATTTTATCATTATTTATTCGTTCATATTGTACTACATATCCATCACTAGAATCAGATTTATATATAGTGAGATCGAAATATTTATCATCACATTTTACAGAGGCTGGTAGATTATCTACTAGGATTGTAACATCATAAGTGGGTATTTCTTCTACTACTTCTTTACCTTTCCCAGTATAATCAAAATCATCCTCTTCATCTGCACAATCTATTGAGCCATCATCCCATATTCGCCAGTAAAACAAAGTAGGGTATTCTATATTATTTTCTTTTAGCTTTTTTGCAAGTTCTAAAGAAACAACAATATCTTCGAGACGACAATTTGGATACATTTTAAATTTATGGATTAATATTCCTCATCTTTACAATATTCAATTCTCTCTAAATCAATTCTGATAACATTAGGGAGATACTTACGCATTTTTCCCTTGAATTTGCCAATCTCTTCAATCTCAACATTGAATTCCACTTTTATTATTACTCTATTTTCCAATAATTTTATTGCCTCTTTTAAACCATTGAGATTTATTTTTTCTTCTTCCATCTATCCATAATTTTTTTTTTAAAAAAAAAAGAAACTTATGAACCAATTTTATTATATTATTCGATTTGAACTAATTTTATTACTAATCCATCAATTATTTAAAATGTCTTCTAACTTTTGTATTACACATTCTAACATATCAAAAGCCCCTTTTTCCCACTCATATTTCATTTGATCTTTTATTTCATTTAGTTCTTTTTTCCAATCTTTCACTAAAGATTCTATTTTTTCTAACTTTTCTAATTTATTCATATTCATTAATCTCCTTCGTTTTTAATTGTAATTTTAAAAGGTTTTAACACTTCATTTAAATTCTGAATAATTCTTTGTTGATTATCGTAAAGCTCTTTTATTGACTTAGCACCAGAATCTCTTAATCTTGCATCAAGATAGGCTTTTAAAGCATTCTCCAATGATACAAAGAATCCAATAGCATGAAATCCCTCAGCCCAAGGTGATTTATTCTCTTCATCTAAAATTTCTTCATCATCTTCCTTCTTCACCCTTTTATAGAGAATCCACTGCATAGAATCGCTACCTAATTTCCAATTCTCATCTAAATCAATTCTGACATTATTTTTCTCAATTTTATTTTTTCTCATTTAATGTGAATCCCAAATTATCTACTGTATTTTGAGAATGCGGTTTCCCTTCACTTTCTATATTCTTTATTTGTTTATCTAACTTATCCATCCATTCCGATAAACACCGAATCTGTTTAATATTTATATCAGTATTTTCTTTTATATCCATAACAGTTCTTCTAACTTTTTCTATTCGTTTTTCTAAATCACTTAAGCGTGAAAGTAACCGTTGAGTATCTCGAATATTTCCTTCTAACTCTACTTTTAAAACATTTAGCTCTTTAGGTGTTACAACTTCTATCTTCATTTTATTTGTTTTTCTCCATAATTTGGTTATTTATTACTTCTTTTATATTATTTCTAAATTTTCACCTTCATATTCACATTCTTTGCATATATCACCCTCTTCTATCTCTTTTCCACATACATAACAAATATTCTTCTCTTTCCAATCAATAAGCCTATAATAGTTTAAATAAGAACCTTCTAAAGGCTCATAATCATCAGGCATTGAACAAGGAATGAAAGTTACTTTACGATTCCATCTGTCTATTTCTTGAACTTTGCATCTAAGATTCGACCAAATTATATAATCACCTACTTTTAATTCATTTAATTTCACTATTTCAATTTTTGCTTTCTTTACTATTTTCATTTTCCTTTACATTTAAATACAAAATATTATTTTTAATCCACCATGATTTTATTTCGGGATGATTCTTTCTTAGTTTATCTAAATTTTTAATTTCTTCTATGGATAAACATCTATCTGCCTCGCCTACTGGTTTAATACAAAGCTCATCATCAATACATGCTTCATCATAAATAGTTCGCCTATCGAGCGAAGCATAAATAGTGCTATCTTCAAGCCGTAAACGAATAACAACTACCATCAGCTAGCTAAGGTTTACGATCAGGTTTGCGCGCCATCTCAAATCCTTCACCAGAAGCCCATATCCTTTGTATAACGAAATATTTTAAGGTAAGAAATATAAGATATACCTAAAAAGAAAAAATTTGCGTATAGGGCGTCTATGTGCATCTCATGCAATTTTAATAATTACTCTTGAAGTAAATTCGTATTCCACTCTATTCTCGTTCCTTCATTCGTTATGTAAACATCTGCAACAGTAGTGCCTTTTGCTAAATCTCTACAACCCCACGCTCGTAACTGTGAGTGCGTTAAATTTATACTACGTTCTACAAGTCCCATAAATAATATGTTTTTTGCAATATACTTTGTCTTATCACCAAACGGTGGCAAATCCTCTAATTTCTTCTTTTGGTTTCTTCCACTTGATATACCTGCACTCATCTCTGACTTTGTTTGATTAGTAACAATAGCAAATCCACCTGTCTTGAAACACCATTTCTTCAATCTTCCAAATATAGCTGACATCATTAATAGAGCTTCTCCTCTTTCTTTCGTTGACATCTCTGCGAATGTAATTAATACCGGCATACCAATTGAATCTAAAATGACAATGTCTATATCATCATCAAGATTATAAATAAGGTCTTTCAATGCAACAATGTCCAGACACACTACATAGTTATCCTTGAGCAGCAATCTATCCTTCTCTGATAAATTTCTTTCAGTATCAATATACAAAACTCTATCACCTTTCATTATCGCTTCCTTTGCTAATTGTACTGCAAGCTTTGATTTGCCTATTCGACTATCACCAAAAATCTGTACTACATCACCATCTCCAAATAATTTACGTGGAATCTCCAGACTTTTAAGATTCTTTTTACCTTCTTCTAAGGTATCACCAAATGTCTTCTTCAATTTGCGATCTTTTGATTGTTGTTTTGTAAATTCCTTTTGACATTTATAGCAGAGTTTTTTACTATCGAATGCTTTAGGATTCTCTTGAAGATACTTTATAACACTTTCTGAAAGTTTCTTTCCACAATTTTCACAAACTATTTCTTCTTCCTCACTCATTATCTTCTTTTATTATTCGATTGAATATTGAATCCACAAGTGTTTCAGGTGCTTTTATACCTTCTACTCTCAGATACTCATCTACCCATAATCGTATATCTTCTGGAGATTTATTACCGCTGGCATTCAAATATTTAACTATTTCCCTAATTTTTTCTTCAACTTCCTTTTCGTCTATAATATCTGGACTTGGTGCTCGCTTTCTGTAAGTTACATTGTAAATATAATCTCCTTCCTTAATAATAGTAAAAATACTTCCTCTCATATTAAGAGGGTCTCCGCCACCCTTTTCAACGATTTCCCACATTTGAGTTGCCAAACCTGAATTCAATTTAAATGCTTTTCTTCTATTATCCTTTAAGTCCTTCACTAATATTTGTGGCTGTGTCCACTTCACCTCTCTATCATCGAGTCCTGCCTCACCCTCAAAAACCTGCGTAAATGTATCATCGAGTATCTCTATATTAATTTCCTCTCCTTTATTTCGGGGAGGAAATATAAATCCTATTTTTTTTTCTCTTTCTTCTGCTCTTCTTCTTTCCTCATCAAATGTACTTCTATCCCATTTTTTTGCCATTTTAATTTATACCTCCTTTAATAATATTTAGGCAAAAATTCATCTTTTATTTTAAATAAAGGTACTCTTATTCTTTTACCTTCAATTAATTCTTTTAATTCATTTAATCTTAAAACATCAGGAGCTAAAGCTAAAGTTACATAAGCTAACTCTCCTGACCTATATACATATCTTGTGGAAGTGCTCCAGTCTATCTCATCTTCTTTAATATCTAAAATTTCAAATTGGGTGTTATGACATTGAATACAACGCCATAATTCATTTGATTGACATTCATGAAAGGTTTTTTGTTTACAATGATTGCAATACATTTCTTTTACTATCATATTATATCTTCCAAACCTAATCTTTTCTTTATTCCTTTTCTTAATGGGCATGATGATAAACAAATATCTCGTTTACAATTAATAACATAATTTCTTTCCATAGTATATTTTATTTGATATGCTGTAATATGACTATCAAAATCAGACCATCCACAAGATTTACATTGATTATAAATTTCATTAAAATTCAATCCTCGTTCTTGAAGAATCTTTACATACATCCATCGAATTTTATGGTCAACTTCTTTATTCTTCACTCTGTTAAAAATACATGGTGGATTAAATGATGTAATATTAAACGGAAATCGGACAGCATCTTCTGATAAGATATTTACACCACATTTTATATCATCTTCAAAGTTATCAAGATAATCATAAATATTAAGAAGTTTACCTTCTCGTTTTAGAAATGTTGTACATAATCTACCACTTTTAATATTGACAGTTCCTGGTATTCTTTTTAATCTACGAATATCAAAACAATGAGAATCAATAGTCTTTAATTCTAATTTAGATTGTAAGAACCTTCCAAATTTTTTGAATGTATGATTATTAACTGTAATGAATGGGTCTAATTCTATTAGGATATGAATACCTTTATAACCCGATACATCAGTTGTGTAATTTAAATTTTCTCCCTCTAAGAAATTTAAAATTTTTACTGCATCATCATTAACACTATCATAATTTCCATCTAAATCAATGAAAAACCAAATAGGAATAATATTTCCAATGCTATCGAATTCCGCAATACTTAGGAAACAGTCTTTATATCCATTATTATTTTCAATAGCTTCAATCAACTCTTCCTTATTTCTTACTTTAAACTGATTGGGATTACCAAAGTATCTATAGCGATACTTAGTAAATGATAAAAAATCACGCATTCCGATTTAATTCTTTTCCTTTATAATTTTCCAGCCCCTCACTTTCGCAACTTCCAAAAAGTCAATCAATGTGTATTCTTCAGCTCCTATAACCAGAAATCCAAGATGGTAAACATCAAAGCATCCCTCTCTATCTAAGTATTTCTTGAATTCAATTTTGCCTTCAGAATACACATTTCCATATTTGTCTATTGCTTTTATAGTCTCTCCGATTCTATATATTTCCGTCCCAATTCTTACTCCACTCTCTACTAACTCTATTTCTTCATTCATCGTTACTATTTATAATATCATAGAAATTTAAGAAATATCCAGTAGCTATAGCTAAATAACCTATTATAACTAATCCTAACAGTTTCCATGAAGGAGACCAGTACAAACCAGCCTTGCAGTAAGAACAACTAATATCTAAAGTTACTATCCAAATAATCACACCTATCAAGTTTAATATCAAACCCAATTTACCCAACCATCTCATTATTATTTAGCCTCCTTTAAAAATGATAAAAATTACGCATCCTTACGAAGAATCTATATATGCACCACTAACAATAAATAAGTATCCTAAAATCATCAAAGCCATCAACTTCCATGAAGAAGCCCAGAATAGCTCGGTCTTTCCGTATGAATAACTAATATCCAGAGTTACTATCCATGTAACTAAACCCATACATTTCAATATAAAACCTAATATTCCTATTTTATCCATCGTTTTATCCATTGCCAACTATCTTATTTATTGCGTCCTTCACAATTTTTTTACTCTCTTTCATTTACACTCCCTATAATATAATTCTTTCACCACACATCACTAAATCCGCTATTACATCACGAACATCGCCATCAGCTACTACTCTACCTGTCCTAATCCAATTGCGAAGCATTCTTCGGTCTACTTTCTCGTAATTCCCTCTCCTATTCAATAAAAACACACCTGCTTTTAGATAGTGCCTCAATTCTAACTTTCCTAAACGATACTGAACTATATTTCGTCTCCTACGCCCAATTCTAATTCCATTTACTTTTCGTTCGTTTGATACTTCATTTCTTTTATTAATTTTATCTTCATACCACATTTAATCATCACCTCAAGCTTCTTTTCATTTTAATATCCTCTCATTAATATTTCTTTTGTTTCCCTCATCATTTCATTAACTGCAATAGCGGACATGGTTAATTGGTCTTTAAGCCATGAAAGATAGTCTAATGCTCTTTTACTCGCCGGGTTATCACAATTCTGCCAATATGTTCTTTCTTGCTCTACACTCCGTATTATATCGCTAAGTGTCCTTTCTCCTCTAACTAAAAAATTTCTAAAATCAGTGATTTTATTCCTTAAGCTACCCTCCTCCATTTTTAATAGATTTTCACGGTCTTCATAGAATACATAAAAAATATCTGGATTGTGCGGTACTATCGAAATTCGCTTGACTATTATTTCTTTGTCTTCCTCCCGCTTCAGGAATGCATTTACACTATCTATTCTCTCAAATCTTTTTATTTTCATATTTTTATTCCTCCTATTAAGGACGGAGCAGGAGTCGAACCTGCATTCCCGAACGGATTTATCTCTACACTCGAGACAAATGTAATATACCGATTTAATTTAAATGTCTTAGTGTTCGGGTCCTACCATTGGATGATCCGTCCATAAACAAAGAAAAAAAAATATAATAATTTCATATTATCTTATTAATATATGTACTTAGAGCCTCTCTATGTTCTTCTTTATCAAGATATGCAAATCTTCTATGTACTTCTTTGTTGATAAAGACTACATGTGTGTCATCAATATGATGCGCTTCTGTGTTTGGTTGTTTTTCATTTAAAGGTATGAATCCATAACCTCTCCTCCATGCACTCCACTTAGAAAAAATATAAGGGGGCTTTATAACCCCCAATTGAATAAGACTGATTAGCTCATCAATTCCCCGCTTTCTTCGTCTTCTCCCTCTTTTCTTTAGGACGGACTTATTGCCCAGTCCAGGGCGAGTTCTTCTATACCCGCCATTGCCGGCAGGAAGTTTAGGTAGGGAGGCTTCCACCTTACTTCCCTCGCCCTTGGTGGACTTATATTTTCCACCTTCCTCCATAATATATCGTAATGTCACAGTTTTTTTATTACGATTTACTTGATTAGTGTCACTCAATCTTTGATAGGTCTTTGTGTTATCCATTGCCATCTACCTCCTCTTTCAATTTCTTCCCATAGTTTCGCCTGTTCAATTGGTGATAATCGTAGATACCCATCTCGCTGTGCTGCTTTTCGTTCTCTATCTCTTATCATTTTAGCTTTATAGTTTATTTCACTCGCTTTCATTTCTGAATTTATAGCCAGATTATACAAATGAATCATTAACTTTCGGTATGGTGACTTTGGATTTTTTTGTTTTTTTAGCCATTTACGAATTTTTTGTAATTCTTTTTGTTTCTCTTCTCTTTCTCTCAATTCATTAAATCTACATGATTGACTATTATAATATCGTATTTGTTTACTGTTTGTATTCTTTCCATTTTGAATAATATCCAGTGGTGGTTGATAGCCTATTGCGTGCCATAGTGCATAGTAAGCTGAAATTCTCATTCTTTGCTGTAAATCTTTTTCATCTTTGATTGGATCTTCCCACAATACCTGAAGATTTCCCAAGTCGGCGACTATGCCCATGTATTTACGTTCAATTTCCTTTCTTATCATCTTTATACGCCTCCTCATATTTTTTCTTGTTTAATTTGTACCACCATGACTCTTTGTCAATCCCTTCATTACCATTATAAGTATTATCGCATTCACACATTATTTTTCATTTTTTAAAACACTCGAAGAATTCCAACCACTTATCCACATAGTCTTTCTTCTTACTATCCTCTTTAGTATTCTTTTCATTTTCTTCCACTTATATCACTTCCTATTCTCCTATCCTATTCCTCCTCTATTTCATCTTCCAAGAAAATCATGGTTTTGTTATTTACTCTGATCTCAAAAACCGATTCTCCGTAATAGTTCTTACGTGTTTGTAGAATTATTCCAGTATCCCCTGCACGAATCCCGCAAAAATCGAATCTATTAGTCTTGATTTTCACTCTCCCACCATTCGGCTTATTTATTACGCCCTCGCCACTTCGGGCGCTATCTTCCCTATTCATTTTTCCTCATTAATACAAAAAATAACCCTATATATAAAACATGTGGTCATTTAGGTAAGTACCCTAGGTAAGACTCAAAAATAATAATAAAAAGAAGAAAAAAAAAAAAGAAGATCGTTCCTTAACTCTGATTCCATGCTTCATCTAAAATTAATTTCTGTTTAAATCCACAACCACAGCATTCTATTTGTGGTTTTTCACATCCACATATTATAGTACCATAAATTTCATAGGTTCCTACATTAATTTGTTTCCAAAGCAGTTTTCCACATTGCTTACACTTTTGTTCCATTTTTATATCACCTATGACTACTATGGGGTTATAGTTATAAAAAACATGTGGTCATTATAGTACTTATTATTGATACTTACTTTAAGTCAGATACTTTTGAATAACTCTTTATAGACATTATCATTTAACAAAATACCTATTATTAGATTTGAATTTTTCTTTTAGTTTTGAAACCATAAAAGCTATAACTGGTATAATAAATAATATGAAATAAATAATTAATAATTGAAATATTTGATTGGTCATGGGAACTCATCTCTGTTATAACTGGCTATCATATTAATAAGACTGTTCATATTTGAAAAATTCTCTTGATCAGTAATTATCACCAATAAATTTAACCTACTTCTTACAACTCGATCGCTAATATTTTCAAGTGTCAATGCATTTTTCTTAAATGTAGCAGCTATGATTCTCTCCTTCATAGTAAATCCTCCAATTCATTGTATGCTTTCCTACATAACGCTTTGAAAAAATTCGTACTTCATCTGGAGATATTCTTCCACTGTTGGATATCTACCTGTGATTATTTTTCTATCTTTTGCCCAGTCTTCCGCTCTTTTTCCCGCTTCCATTTCAATTATTTCTTTTATATTCATTTTTTATCACCGTTTTAATTATTTATACAATGTATTAGTTTCTCTTTCTCATCTTTAGCTAAATCTGTTGGGATTTGATATGCCACTACACTAATACCCTTTCTTAATTCAAAGACTGTTTTTAATGGCATTTCATTACCGAAACTCAAAGTTAGATGACCACCCTTTGCACTTTTGATTATATGTTCAAAGTTTTTAAATGAATAAATCCCGATGGTTTCCGCTTCACCCTTATGTAAATCGAACTGGAATTCTGATAACTCTAATATTTGTTTTGCTTCAGGTATGGAAGTCCATGCGCCATTTATATTACCATATTCAAATCTATATACAAAGATTTTAAAATTCCGCTCTTTATACTGAATTATTACTCCTTCCCATGATTCCCACCGCTCTAATTCTTTCTTTGCTATTTTAAGTCCTTTCTCTATACTTTTCAGTGTTGGCTGTCCTATTAAACTTAACACTACTGGATAATTTAAGTTCTCTGGTAATAAATAATCTTCGGTTCTATAATCAGGCTCTATTAATGTATGTGTCCATGTTAGATTTAAGTCTTTCCATCTTCCTATAAGGTTATGATCGTTAATTTCAATCTCTACAATATCCCCTTTCCTCATTGCTGAAAATATCTTCTTTATACGTGTTGCATCGAATCCTATTTCTTTTTCTTCTACTCCATTGTAAAGTTTCCATGCCTCTCTTAAAATTTTCACATCACCCTGTATTTCATATGGTTTTACGAAATCTATTGTCCATCCTGTCTTATCAATCTTCCCTTCATGTACCACTCCCGGATTTATAGAATGTAAAAATTTCACTGAATCCTTTACTACTATACTATCTATTTCACCTATTGTTTCAGCCATTTTATTCTTCCTCCTCTCTAATTTTTCTTTTTAGTTTATTTAGACTTTTCAACTCATTATCCAATACATCTATTGAAAATCGAAACTCATCGAAATTTGCATGATATTTCTGCTCTTCATTATTTATTGCCTCCTCTACATCCTCCATAGAGATGATACCATCCTTGATCATTTCCTTCAGTGTTTCTGCATCTCTTTTCTTTACCGCCTCTTCTATTAGTTCTTTAGCTCCTACTCCTTCTATCGGCTTTTTTATATTGCGGTCGCCGCCTCCCGCCTCTTTTGCCTCTATCATTTTTACATCAATTAACATATTATTTTTACATTATATAAAGGATGTGGTCATCATGGTTCTTACCTATGGTAAGTATTTCTATTATATTCTTTCTCAAGCCATTTTATCACTTCTTTATAATTACTCTCTCGATATTTTCTATTGTCAATTTGCTCATTTACATCTTTATTCCACACACCAATTGCATACTCTACCATTTCTGTATTTGGATATATCAAAATAGTCAAAAGAATATCATCATGTTTATGTTTTTGTAGCCATTTTAAAATATATGGATGATGAATTTTGGCAAAGTCTTCGATCACTTCCTTATTATCGGTTTCATATTCATAATCATCTGTTCCTACTTTTACATAACATATATCTTTCCACTTTGCATTTACTAAATTTTCCTACATTTATTTATCATCTCCTTTTACTCTTTTAAAATATATCCAATTACATTAAAATTGATCCCCATAACAATAGCATTTAATAAAAAAAAAAGGGAAAAAAAGAG
>Ga0190304_1000113_pt1 | contig 36077 bp, 28 predicted proteins | sample 48700712_MG_FD_161670 | JGI IMG/M metagenome (GOLD analysis project Ga0190304, IMG submission 161670) | Hydrothermal vent sediment bacterial communities from Southern Trench, Guaymas Basin, Mexico - 4870-07-1--2_MG | ecosystem: Environmental > Aquatic > Marine > Hydrothermal vents > Sediment ...
ATAAGCCTGCCAAACTTCTTGGCGACTTATCGGTATTGATTTTGTTTCATTCCATAAATCATCATCTTTGTGAGTTGTTAAATGTTATGTTACTGTATAAGCTAAGCCCTTCGCTCCCCTTCCATTACAGTTGGATCATAACTACTACAAATCAGTCCGCCTCTGAATATTGCATTGGTATTTTGCCTCTCCCGTTGGAACGGGATTGTGCATTTCCCTTTGTTTGTCAGCGAATCCTATATCGGTAGCTTTAACAACAAACTATCATCAATATTCAGTTTTCCGAGTTCCGTAATTAAGCCTAAATAAAGTTCCCCGTAAAAACGGGGCAGGCTATGCCGCCTGAATGACGCCTACCGCACGGACAGTAAACAGGTTTCCTCCGTACTTATAACTGCATTTCATACTCCGTAGCTTTTGACAGAATGTACCAACTTCTCGACACCTCTTCAGCGGTTACGCTTAGTTCATCTCCTTTATTAATACCTGACTAACTCTTGGTTAGCCTTTTCATAGACGCTCAATACCATAGCTCTTTACTACAGCACCTTTGGGTGGTTTGAAACCATCGCCTGTACAACGATTTCGGTGGGTCAATTTTCTGAAAACAGATAATTTCCAACATCTCAATTACAGCATGCAATGAACTTATTTATTTGCCAATCATTGCTTCTCGGCACACTATGCAGCGTAAGGGATTTTGAAAGATTTATCTGTCAAAATAGCCGTGAGCCAAATATGCGATTAGACACAAATTTAGCTTTTTTTATTAATTAGTCACGCAGATTTGGCGGAGCACATTACTTGCAATAAACTTACTTAAAACGTCTGAAACCCTTATGTTGTATGATGCAATGTTAGCTCCCGTAATTTAAAACTATATTTCTTAATTTTTCAATTATTTGCTTTGAATAAATATCAAATTCTATTATGAAAAAGAATTTATTAAAACTCTATTATGTCTCAGTTCAAATTATCAATCATTTTTTATTATACTCTAATTTTTGATACATCTAACACTAAACCCGTCATTTTTACTTTCACCTCTTGAGATGAGTATAGTACTGTCGCATGATAAACTGAATAAGTAAGCAAGGCTTGTTTTATAATCAGTTGAAGTCCACCAATAACCTTCAAACATTATGTCGTTAAATGTGCCAGGATAGCCATAGCGTTTTCCACCTGGGAGAGCGGAAAAGTTTGTTTTATTTCTACAATCCGGATAATCAGAATTACCAATAGCTCCTTCATATGTCGATTCCACCCACCCAAAATCTGATGCTAATGATTTTGCTATATTTTTCGGAACATCATTATAATAATAGCCATTCGCTATTAAATAATCCTCCAATTGATGCCATTCTTTAACCGAAGGTAAATGCCATCCGTCTGGGCAAGATAATTTCGCTGCTTCCCACTGATACAAAACTCCGTATTCATCTGCATAATCTGGATTATTATCTAAAAAACACCATCCATCATAATTGTCATTGTACCACTCATTCTTATCAGTTATATGCTTAATTTCACTGCCAGTATATTTTAAGTTTTCAGTCATCCATACTTGTTCTCCTAGTTTTACCCACCCATAAATGGTAGCATCTCTGCTATCTACAAAATTTCCCATTTCAAGTATTATTTCTTCATCTTCTACTTCATTGCAGCTAATTAAAGCTCCAATTACCATAAAACATCCTAAAAGGAATAATTTGGTTAATTTTATTGCTTTCATAATTTTTTATTTTTGTTAATAACAATATTTTTAAAAATTCTATCAATATTTGTTGGTTAGAACCACTTTTATGGGAGCTAACTATGTTATATAATTACTCTTACCACAACATGAAGCCATTACACGATAAGAAAATTAAATATAAATTTACATAATTTTAGTAATTTATGTTTATTAATACCTGAAAATATTACTTAAATTTGTAACACAATATTTTTCAAGTAAAAGAATATAAATGATTGATTTTCGAAATAAAATATTTAGTATATCTAATCAGGAGCAATTTAACGATATTACTTTGCAAACGTTTCACTATCAGGCTATTAAAAACCCTACATATTCTCAATATTTACACTATTTAGATACAAACATTAATAAAATTTCGGAAATTTCGGAAATACCTTTTCTGCCAATCGATTTTTTTAAAACACACAAAGTAATTACCAACGATATAGGGTATAAGAAAATTTTTTATAGCAGCGGAACAACAAATTCTATTCGCAGTAAGCATTATATTAGCGATTTAGATATTTATGAAACAAGTTTTGTAAAAACTTTCGAATATTTTTACGGAGATATGGCCAATTATTGCATTCTTGCTTTATTACCAACATATTTAGAAAACGAAAGTTCGTCTTTGGTTTATATGGCCGACTATATGATAAAAAAATCGAAAAACGAACATAGTGGCTTTTATCTTAATAATACCGGCGATTTAGTTAAAAAATTACACGATCTTAACAAAACCGACACCCCAATTATCTTATTAGGAGTAAGTTATGCCTTACTGAATTTAGCCGAGAATTATCCTATGCAATTAAAAAACACCATAATTATGGAAACCGGCGGTATGAAAGGACAACGCAAGGAATTAACACGCCAGGAACTGCACAATATTTTCTGCAAACAATTTGGTGTACAAAATATTCATTCGGAATACGGAATGACAGAATTATTATCGCAAGCTTACTCGAAAGGAGATGGAAATTTTTTTACTCCTCCATGGATGAAAATAATAATTCGCGATTCATACGATCCGTTTACTTTTATGACAAACAATAAATCGGGAGCTATTAATATTATCGACTTAGCAAATATTAATTCCTGTTCGTTTATTGAGACCAAAGATCTTGGAAAAATAAACTCCGATAATAGCTTCGAAGTACTTGGCAGGTTCGATAATAGCGACATTCGTGGTTGTAATTTGTTGGTTGTAAATTCTTAAACAGAAATTTCACAAAAAAATATCCGATATCATTACAATATCGGACATTAATTCTTACATATATTTACAATTATTTTATACCTAGCTTCTTAGCAATTTTTTTTGGTATTGCATCTTTATGAATCATAATAGCAACAGTATTTTTCTTAATATAATTCTCCGACATATTTAAATAACCTCCCATTTCGTTACTATCTGTGTCCCATGAGTTTTTTGTTCTATAATAAATTGTTCCGTTTTGGTCTTTAACCATACCGGTAATATGCATAAGATGATCGTCGGTTGAATTATAATTATCGAATTGTTTTTGTCGATAAACAGCATCTACATCAATCTCGTCGGTAGGCTGTTTTTTATATTCCGAGTCTTTATCGGCAGGTACAACAGCAATCCCATTTTTATAAGAAAATCCTTTATCGCTTACATCTCCATCCCAATCAATTGAATATCCGTTTTCTAATGCATTATTCATAACTTCTACCAATTCGTTTAATGGTATATTATAATAACTATCGTTCGACCAATTATCGGGTATTTCTAAAATAACTTTTTCGTAAAATGGATGATGAGTGTATGAAGTAATCTCAACATAATCGTTAACATCGAAATTAAACGATTTTACAAAGCTCTGTGGTGTATATTCTTTGTTTTTATATTCGAATGTTTCGACTTTCTTACCAAAATATACATCTAAAACTGCACAGTAAGCATCGAACCATACAGAAGTAAGTTCACTATTCTTATTTTTCACAACAGTTTCTACTATACCGGCTAAAATAGCTTCTACTTCGTTATGAATATGATAATCGGTACCATATTTTTTCCCACTATAAACATCTTCCGGAACCAAACCGTGAACAGCTATTTCGTTCATAACATCGTGAGCCTGTCCGCCTTGACTAAAATTAGCTTTACCATGGTAACGAACATAATCAAGTGCTTTTTGCTCGAAAGCAAAGCGTACCGAATACATTTCAGATAGATCTATTTCGTCAAATCCTTTTCTAATTAATTCGGTTTCTATAAACGATGTTGTGGCAAAACTCCAACATGTTCCGGCTCTCTGCTGATTTTTTACAGAACTTGTTTTTATATTATAAACATCGTCAAACTTATAACTTTCTTGAGCTGATAATACGCTAATAGATAGCAATAAAAGACCTGTAAATGTAAATAATTTCATTTTATTTGTTTTCATTTTATCTAATTTATTTATTATTTCAAATATCTATAATTTGTTATTATTTTTTCGATACTCTTTATATATAAATTTTTCCTATAACGCTTTTAGTTTTTCTTTATCTTTCTTGGTAAGCTTCATAACAACAAGATCGTATGAATTATCTATCCATTCAAATATTTTTTTATCTTCTATTCTATCGTCAAATTTAATGACATTCCAATGTTTTTTGTTCATATGATATCCGGGTAATACTGTATCGGGATATTCTTCGCGCAACTTAATAATCAAATCGGGCTTGCATTTAAGATTAACGCTCATATTATCTACTAAATCGGTAAGAGCAAACATTTTATTCATTACTTTAAATACTAAAGTAGTTTCGTCGAATGGGAATTCTTCGGTAACACCTTTTTTGTTAATACAATAATTTCGCAACAATTCTATATTCATAATTTTTAATTACTTCTTGCTTTTTTAACTACAATATTCCAACTAGCTTTCCAAAAATAAACCCAATCGGTTCGTATTGGATGTTTCATATGTTTTCTTAAATACTTTAATTCCGATTCTTGGATTTCTTCAATTGTTTTTGGAATATCGGCATAAAAAGGAGGAACTAAACCCGGTTTAACTTTCACTCTTAGTTCTTGCAATTCCTTAGAATACAAATTAAAATATTGTTCACTTAAGGGTCGTACACCAACAATTTTCATTTCTCCTTTAAAAAAATTAATTAACATTGGCAACTCGTCTATCCAGAACTTGCGCATAAATCTTCCTATCATAGTAACTCTAAAATCGTTATGGAATTTTCCTCCTTTTTCAAGATCATGCATTTTATAAATATATTCTTGCAAATACTCGGCATATGGATGCATGGTTCGCATTTTATAAACGTAAATTATTTTTCCGTTTTTACCTATTCTTCTCAATTTAATTAATGGTCCATAGGTAGGATGCATATCGTAAACAGGATTTTTTATTTTTCTACTAATAAAAAATAATAATCCGTTAATTTTTTCGTAATTAACCACATCGAAACCACACGAATACAATCTTCCAAATGTCTCGGCAAGAGATATTACTCTATTTTGACCACGAGTAAATAAAAAATAAATTTTTTTGGTAAGAGAAAATTTCGGAAATACTCGTTTTAATATATAATCGAAAGTATAGTAAATATAATTTAATACAGGTGGATACTTTTTTAATATACGTATCTTGCGTAAGTTTTTTGTTTCTACACAACCAATAAAATTTCCACTAACAGAAATTTTTTTATTTATTGATTCGAAGAATTTATTAATATATCTAATATCGTTTATTCTTTGTAGATTAACAATACCATTAATATCATTATTTGATAAACTGTCGATATTAAATTTATATATTGTAGATAATACTATATTATTTTTATTATAGATATTTATATTACTTTTAATAAAATTATACGCATTAACTCCAGATTCGTTAATTATTGCATCTCTTATATTCGCTATTGCCTTACTATCTTCTGCAATATTAATATCGGCATCAGCAGCACTTAAAATATCATCTAAAACAGAAACTTGGTGTTTCGAAGAAATATCATCCTTCTGTATATCAGGAGCTGTATGAATATAACAACTTATATTCGCTAATATTATTTCAAAAAATGTAGTAAAAATAATTGTACCAAATACAACTAAACGAGAATAAAATAACGATTGAAATGCAAACATTAACAAACTACTAAATGCAATAATTACTAAATTTATTGTAATAACATATATACTTGCTTTCCATGCATCATTTCGTTTATATAAAGTATATTTTTTAGTAATAAGAGAAAACACAATCCAAAAACCAAGGAATAATAGGAATGAAGGTAAATAATTTGGCAAATAAACTCTTTTTGTTGCAGGTTTTAACCATATCATTAACATAAATGCCGCAGTAAGCACAAAAATATCGATGATAGTATTAATAATAACAGATTTTTTCATTAAGTTATTTTTAAAAATACTAATTGCTGAAATTAATAATAAGTTTTTAAAGAAATAATATTTCTTTAAAAATTTATTACATAAAAAAATACTTATTCATAATATCCAATAACAGCATTTGATACAGCTCTTGGCTGAGGAGGTAAAGAGTATATATTTTCTTCGTAATTAACATTATAAGGCGAAATATTCAAAGTTTTACCATTAACAACAAGAGTACTACTTCCTCCGGGATCGAAGCCCATAGCAGTAACAATGTTATAATTTTTCAAAATATTTGCCATATCGATATGTGTAGCACCAACAGACTCTCTAATTCTTCCGTTTATTGTAAGAACTACTAAATTATTATCTTTATCTATTCCAACAGCAATTTTAGGTCCTCGCATATCGGTATAATCAAGGCGTGCAGCCTGAGTTTTAATAGAATTTTTAGTTTTCCAACCTTCAATTTCCATATCTAAACAATACTCATTATTATTTATTAATAATGGTCCTGCTTCAACAGCTTGCAAAACATTTTCTAATCCGTCAATTTTTATATTTACTTCGTCTCCAACATTATTAAATTCTTCGGGAAACTTATTGGCTGGAAATGATATAGTTAGTCCAACAGGAGTAATGTTTACGTTTTCGTTTTTTTTAGTTCTTATTACTTCTTTTATAATATTTCCGGCAAGCTTCACAATCACTCTTCCGTTACCTTCGATTTTCTCATTCGAATATAATAAATTGTAATATGAAATTTTATCGCCAGAAACTCTCATATTACATTGATTCTGAGGAAGGTGTATATCAAGCGTTCCACGTGAAACACTGATACCTTTTGAACAATTTACTCTTGAGACATTAACATTAGAATTTTTATAAATCATAATTGCAGGTTTATTATATAATGGTGCACTTAAAACCTTGCCATCCGATATTAATAAACCTAATGGGGAACCAATATAAGACTCTGGAAGCCCCAATTTTCCTACTAATTCAGCATTTAAAATATATCCACCATTCCAAGCAACTACTGATTTTTTATTTGTTTCTTTTTCAAATTCATTTACAAATGAGGTAACAGTTTTCGTTTTTTTGCTCGATTTAATAAGTAATTTTAATTGTTTGTTATTATGTTTAATATTTGTTCTGGAAATAATTCCGTTCCAAGGCATTTTATCATCATACACACCACTAATACTAGAGTATTCAACATTGTTTTGTTTATTACTGTCAATATCTAAATTTCTAATTACATCTATTACCGGCGACATTTTTGTTTCGGCATCTTTTTTTAATGTACTAAATACTTTTTCTTTTCCATATTTTTCAACTGCCGAATTAAATTCTTCGCTTTTTAAAAACTCCGAAAAATCTTTTGCAGTTTGAATAGGAGTAGGGTAGGCAAGTGTAGAACGAATTCCGGCAGGAACAAATTGAATAAAACCACTATTATATGGTATTCCAAGTATGTTTGATATTAATTTATTCACGGCTTTTCCAATATGTATTCTGTCAATATCAACAATATCGGTCATTATCGACGAATCTTTTCTTGTTGAAATAATTACACCATTATTTTTCTTTACATTTTTTAAAGCTTCTAGTGCATCATTACCAAGTAATTTAAAATGAATTCCAACTGTGGGCTGTTTCGATTCTACTAATTTTATTATTCCAAAGTGATATAATAATTTAGATTCTTCATCTTTTCCGTTTATTAAATAATTTCGTATTTGCTCATACGAATATCCTTCAATATTCATTTTTACATTAACTATAATATAAATTGGTTCTATATTTTTCGCATTCGGTTTTAAAATTTCTGCGGTAAGCTCTTCATCAATACTTAATTCTAATCGCGAACGAACAGATTGTAAAGCAAAAAATTCTAATTCGTTTTTAAAATACTTACTCGGAAAAAATGCTATTGGAATATTAGCTTGTAATTTTTTAATTAAAATATCTCTATCATCAATTCCTAAATATGTTGAAGATGTTAATTGTTGTAATGCCAAATTCCAATCGGTAAAAAAATACGAAGAACTAATATTGTCATTAATCTTTTTACTATTAAATTTTTTGTGAAATATTATATTAATTATTCCGGTTAATTCTTGGGTAGTATATTTTTGATATAAATAATTATATTTATTTCTATGTCGATAAGCTAATGAATGATCATGTCGTATTTTATTTTCCCCTTTTTTATAATTAAATAAATTTTCAACTATATTATAAAAATCAAGAACTTTTTTAGAATTAGTAAATTCTATATTGTTTTTTTTAAATAATTTTTGTGTAAAAGAAAACATTATTCCTTTTATGGCTTGTTCTTCGATACGAAAAAAACTAGGATCAATTAATGATTTAAGAAAAATCATAAATTTCATTCTTCCATAACCCGGCAAATATTCCCTGCTTTCTGTATTAAGGATATATTCTAAATTCTTGTTTTTACAATTTAGTAATTTTTCAAATTCGTAAAATGCCTTTTTTATAACTATTATATCTTTTTTATTATATTTCGATTGATAATTGCATCTATATAAAATATCATTAATATTACTCTCTAATGAATTATAGCTATATCGATTTATCACAACAGTATTATTATGATTAATTTCATCGATAAATTTATGAGGGAAAAATACTCTTTCGGTAATTTTCTTTAAGTGTTTTAAAGTTATATTTTTACCATCGAATTCAATTACCTTTAATCGTTCTTTATATGATAAGTGCTTACCAATAACTTCTGAATATACATTCTCGGGAATATATTTTCTGCAAAATATTGGGACACCACAAGCTGCCGCTTCTATAATAGGCAATCCTCGTCCTTCGGTTTTGCTTGGTAATAAAATTAAAGAAGCAATATTATATAATTCAGGTATTTCAACAGGATTTTCAAATTTTTCTTTAAATTTCTTTTTATCTATTTCGCTAAATAAAAATGCAATAAAAACTTTATTTTTTACATCATCAGAAATATTATCTAATAAAATTTGAAAATCTTTAATTAGTTTTTCGAAATAATTGAAATGTCCAACAGCTATCGGTCCGGTAATAAGTAATGTTAATTTTAAGTTTGGAGTTTCTTTGAATCTATTATTGAAATCATTTGTGCTAAATAATTTTTTTATTAGTTCGAATCCTGCTTCTATTCTTTTTCTACCAATAATTCTTGTTGGTTGTAGAAAAATAATATTTTCGTTTAAAAAATTTTTTAAGGGTTTTGTTTTTCTGTTACCAATTAATATTGGTCTTGGATTTTTTTCTTTTATTAAATTCGAATTAATAACATCGCTTACAGAATAACTTATTAATGTATTTTTATATCTACTAAGTATTTGTTCAAACTGATAAAATGTATTTATCCGTTTTCTTTTAGTTGTTTTTGTATATCGCAAAATATCAATAGCAGTACCTATTTCTATAACATTTACCGGATTATGTCCATTAATTTTTATTAAATGTTCCGATTGATCTCTATTAATATTTACATTAATCCATTTTTTTGATTGCCAAGGATATAAAATTTCAATAATTGAAAAAACTTCACCTAAGTGTGAATTCATGAAGAAAAAATCTCTTGGTCCATTTGGTAATTTTTTTACCCTTTTATTAACTAAACTATTACCACCTTCCCAATAAAAATCGTGGTTATTATTTATTACATTTAATCCAAAATATTCCGATAAAAGAATAATAGCTAAAGCTAATGAAACATTTCCCGGATTCGAACAAATATTTACCAAATACAATAAACTTAAATTATTATCGATAATATATTTTCCTAATTCTTTAATAATAAGAATCGTTTCATTCCAAAATTTCTTTATTAATTCGTTATATTCTTTACTTCCTCTATCGAGTTTAGTAAAGAAAAAATACTTATATAAGCTCCAATCGTCGAATCCTTGAATATCTTCAATTTCTTTTTTTACAACATAATTTGGTAGTAATTTATACGATTCGGGATAAAATTTACCGGTAATATAATGAATTGGAGTATTCTTAAATTTATTTTTAAATATTTCTGCATATTTATTAATTTCAAGACTAACACCATCAACAGAATACTGGAAAGTAATAAATCCAATTCCCCCATTTTTAATCGATTTATTAAAATTAATTTTATTATCACAAATATTAGAAAAATACTTATTTTCGTTTGATTTAATTTTATCTAAAAATAAACCTAAATCGAACCATGTGTTAATATTTTCATCTTTAAGGATTTCTATTAATTGATTAATCTTTTTACATTTTTTTTTCATAATATATTATAAGTTATTCTAAAAAAATAAGTTACAAAAAATATTTTACATAAGTTGTATATAAAAATAAAAATATTAAAAAATGAATATTAAAAAATTTACTCTTTCTATTTTATTATTAATAGTAATAGCATATTTAAGTCTTATGCCTACAACTAATGTTTCTAATATAAAATTATTTCATCATCAAGATAAAATAATACATATGTTAATGTATTTAATATTGTCATTATCAATATTATATGGATTTTATAAACAGATTAAACTTTTTAAATATTTTAAACTTACATCGGTTGTAATTGCAGGCTTATATGGTATTTTATTAGAATTCTGTCAAGCATATTTTACTATTAACAGAGAGTGTGAATTACTCGATTCTTTAGCTAATATTATTGGAGCAATTCTTTCGATTATTATATTTAATATACTTGTTAATTTGCATTTAATAAATAAGAGATCTAAAAATTAGCTCTCTTATATCATAAAATATATAATACTAGTTATAATAGATTTTTAATCGGTATTTTTTGTATTCTAGTCAAATGTCTTCCTCCTTCAAATTCGGTATTTAAAAATACATCAACAATATTTTTAGCTTCTTCGAAAGTAACAAATCGTGCAGGTATAGAACAAACATTAGCATCGTTATGTAGGCGTGCTAATTCAGAAATTTCGACATTCCAACATAATGCTGAGCGTATTCCTTGATGTTTATTAGCAACCATACTAATACCATTTCCACTACCACATAAAGTAATACCAATATCGTTCTTCTTATTTTCTATAGAAATAGCCAAAGGATGTGCAAAATCAGGATAATCAACACTCTCGGTTGAATTAGTTCCAAAATCTTCAACTTTATAATTTTTTTTGGTTAAATAACTAACAAGCTTTGTTTTGGTTTCGTATCCGGCATGATCGCAAGCAATAGCAATTTTTTGTATTTTCACTTTTAAAAATTTTAGTAATTATAAAAATTATTAAGCAAATTTAATATAATTTTATAAAATTGAGATAGTAAAAAATATTTTAAATTTAAAATATCAAATATTAAAATTAAATATTTTAAGTACAAAGTTATTAACATTAAATATTTAGCTAAGTAATGATATAATTCTGATTTATTGTATATTATGTATGTTTATCTATACTAGATAAAATTGTTAATTACTTAGTACATTTTTGTTAATTTAATGTTAATAGTATTATATATTTATTTAAAACTTTTATTTGATTTTAAAAAAAACAATTTCGTTAATAATAAAATTATTAAATGCAAAAATATATACATTTATTAATCTTCAATTTTTAAACAATATATAAACAAAAAATAAAGGTAATAATTAAATAATTTATCAATAATCGAGACTAAAATTCACTATTAACACTATGTTAATAACGTTTGTATTTTATTAAAAATCAATACTAAAATTAAAATTTTCTTGTTAATTACCTTTTAACAAAATATTAATTACTAAAATTGCAAAAAAATATAAGAATATTTAATAAACATATTAACCGAATAATATATATATCATATATATAAATAGATTAAATAATATATAATAATAATATAATAATAGTTGATAATGGATTTAATAAAAAATGGTTTTGTAAATAGGGTTATTGATAAAAACCTTAATGTTATTGATGAGATTAATAAATTAAAAAAAGAGAAAAATGCAATTATATTAGCTCATTATTACGAAGCAGATGAAGTGCAAGATATTGCAGATTTTGTTGGAGATAGTTTAGCATTATCGCAAAAAGCTGCAGAAACTAATGCTGATATTATAGTTTTTGCCGGTGTTCATTTTATGGCAGAAACAGCAAAAATTTTATCTCCAAATAAAAAGGTTCTTATTCCCGACACAAATGCAGGTTGCTCTTTAGCTGAATCGTGTAAATACGATGATTTTAAGAAATTTATAGATGAACATAAAGGATATACTGTAATATCGTATGTTAACACAACAGCTAAAATTAAAACTTTAACAGATATTTGTTGTACTTCAACTAATGCTTTAAATATAATTAAGAATTTACCTGAAGACGAAAAAATAATATTTGCTCCTGATAGAAATCTTGGTAATTACATAAAAACACAAACCGGAAGAGAAATGATAATTTGGGATGGTGCTTGTCATGTACATGAAGAATTTTCTGTAGAAAAAATTGTGGAGTTAAAAAATAAATATCCAGAGGCAAAGGTAATTGTACATCCTGAATGTAAAAAAAATGTACAAATAATTGCAGATCATGTTGGTTCTACATCCTCGCTTTTGAAATATGCTAAAAATAGTGATGCCAAAAAATTTATAGTTGGTACAGAATCGGGAATATTTCATCAAATGAAAAAAAATAATCCTGATAGAGAATATTTTGCTATTCCACCAATAGATTCTACTTGTGGTTGTATAAATTGCGAGTTTATGAAATTAATTACTTTAAATAAAATTTATAATACATTGAAATACGAACAACCTGAAGTAATTATAGAAAAAGAGGTAATTGAAAAAGCAAAAGGTTCAATTATGAGAATGCTAGAATTATCGAAATAGAAAATATTGAATAATAATTTATAAAGCAAGTGATATAATTATCACTTGCTTTTTTTTTTTGTATAAATTTGTAATGAATAAAGAAGAAATATTTATGAAAAAAATTATTATAATATTTATTATTGTTATTTTTTACAAAAATGCTATTTCACAAATAGAGAAGTTTGATATATCAAAAAATGTTTATTATAAATTTTATTATAAAGATAGTACTATATCGAGTGAAGGATTTTTAAAAAATGGGAAACCTGAGGGATATTGGAAAAATTATTATAAAACAGGAGTTTTAAAATCTGAAGGAAAAAGAAAAAATTATTTATTAGATAGTATTTGGATTTTTTATTCTGAATTAGGCGATACTTCAAAAATATTTGAATATATAAAAGGTAAAAAAAATGGATATCAATATTATTATAAAAAAGATGAATATGATAATATTTTTTTATTTTCTAAAGAATTGTTTTTAGAAAATAAAAAAAATGGCAAATCAATATATTTTTATAAGACCGGAAAAATTAATGTTATAGTACCATATATTAATAATTTGAAGAATGGAAAAGAAAAAGAATTTAATAAGAATGGTATAATTATTTCTATAAAAGACTATAAAAATAATGTATTGATAAAAGAAGAAAAGATTAATAGAAAAGGCTTAAATAACGAAAAAATAGGTACTTGGAAAGAATTTTATAAAAATGGAAATGTAAAAGAAGAAAAAAAATATGTTAATGGTTTGCTCAATGGATTTGCAAAATATTATAAGAAAAATGGAATTTTAGATTTTGTTATTCTTTACCAAAATGATGAAATTATAGAAGATACTTCAAATATATTTAGTGATTTTGTTAAAATAAAAGAAGAATACTTTAATAATGGAGGTATAAAATATAGAGGAAATTTTAAAAATGAAAGGAAAATTGGTATTCATCGTTGGTACGATACATTTGGAAATGTAATTAGAACAATTGAATATGATATAAATGGTAATAAAATTTTTTCGGGTATTATTAACGATAATGGAAAAAAAGAAGGTAAATGTATATATTGGTATAATGATTCGATAATAAAATCGAAAGGAAAGTTTATTAAAGGAAAACAAAATGGTAATTGGATTTTTTATTTTAAAAATGGAAAAATAGAACAGAAAGGATCATATTCTAAAGGTAAGTTAAATGGAGAATGGAATTGGCTTTATAAAAATGGAAACGTTAAAAGAAAAGAAAATTATTTATATGGTAATTTAGAAGGCGAATTCATAGAATATGATATAAATGGTAATATACTTATAAAAGGAGAGTATATTGATGGTAAAAAAGAGAATGAATGGTATTATTCTGTAGGTGATCATGTAGTGAAAGGAAATTATATTTTTGGCGAAAAAAATGGAGTGTGGAGATATTTTTATAAAAATGATAAAATAAAATTCGAAGGAAAATTTGTACAAGGAATTAAAATAGGGAAACATAAATATTATTGGTCAAATGGGTTTATACAAAAAGAATGTTTCTACGAAAATGGGAGAAAAATAAAAAATTTGAAAAAATATGATGAAAATGGTAATATTATTATTACTATTCAATATAAAAATAATGAAGTTTATAAAATTAATGGTAAAAAAACAGATAATTAATGGAAGATCTAGATATACACGACGATAAATTAGATAATAAAGAAAATGAATTCGAAAATAAGTTACGTCCTTTAAGTTTTAAAGATTTTAAAGGACAAAATAATATAATAGAAAATCTAAGAGTATTTGTTGAAGCTGCCAAAATGCGAGAAGAAGCCTTAGATCATGTTTTGCTTCATGGACCACCGGGACTTGGTAAAACAACTTTAGCAAATATTATTTCGAATGAAATGAATGTTAATTTTAAAGTAACCTCTGGTCCGGTGCTTGATAAACCCGGTGATTTAGCCGGATTATTAACTAATCTAGACGAAGGTGATGTATTATTTATCGACGAAATACACAGACTGAGTCCTGTTATTGAAGAATATCTTTATTCTGCTATGGAAGATTTTAGAATAGATATTATGATTGATAAAGGGCCAAGTGCTAGATCGGTTCAGTTAAGTTTAAATAAATTTACTTTAATTGGTGCTACAACACGATCGGGTTTATTAACTAGTCCTTTACGAGCTCGATTTGGAATAAATTCTCATTTTGAATATTATAATTTAGATATATTAAAAGGAATTGTGAAACGTTCTGCAAAAATTCTGAATATTGGTATTGACGAAGATGCTGCTTATGAAATTGCTTTTAGAAGTAGAGGAACTCCTAGAATTGTTAATGCCTTACTTAGAAGAGTGAGAGATTTTGCGCAAGTTAAAGGAAATGGTTTTATCGATTTAAAAATAGCAAAATATTCATTAAAAGCTTTAAATATAGATAAACATGGTCTCGATGAAATGGATAATAGAATTCTTTTAACTATAATAGATAAATTTAATGGTGGACCGGTTGGTATTTCTACAATAGCTACTGCTGTTGGTGAAGATGACGGAACTATAGAAGAAGTATATGAGCCGTTTTTAATTAAAGAAGGATATATAAAAAGAACACCAAGAGGAAGAGAAGTAACAGAATTGGCTTATAAGCATTTGAATAAAGCAGGTAAAAGTAGTAATCAACAATCTCTATTTTAATAAATTGTTTTAAAATATTATTTTCAGAATTTTGTTTACTAAAAGATATTAAAATAATGCATTAGAAATTTTTTCTAATTTACTTATTTTTAATAATAAAATTTTTCGACCTTGTAAATCAATAAGATTATCTTTTTTGAATTCCGACAACAAACGAATAACAGATTCTGTTGCGGTACCTACAATATTAGCTAATTCTTCTCGAGTTAAAGAAATTTGTAAAATCTTATTTTCATCTACTCCAAAAGTATTATAGAGTTTCAATAAAACTTCGGCAAGGCGTTCTCTAACTGTTTTTTGGGCAATATCGGTAATATAAGAATTAGCTTCGCCTAGTTCTTTGCATGTTTGGTGCATAATCGACATAGAAAAATTAGAGTTCTTTTTTATTAGAGTTAAAAACGATTCCGATGGAATAAAACATAATGTAGCATCAGAAAGTACTTTTGCTGTTGTACAAGCTCTTTCGTTACTTAATATCGATCTATATCCAATAATATCTCCTTTTTTTGCAAAAGAAATTATTTGTTCTCTACCATCGATACCTGTTTTGTATATTTTTAAAATACCATTATTTATACAATAAATACCTTTAATTTTATCGCCTTCGTTATAAATAACCGAATTACGTTTATAAAAATTACAAACTTTAGCCGAATGTAATTCTGTATAGTTCTCGTCCGATAATTTGGCAAAAACAGAATTAAATTCCGCAAAACAATCATTACATATTGGTATTTTATCTATATTTTTCATTTGACGCCGAATTTACAACAAAGAAATAAAACAAAAAATACAATTTATTATTTTTATTTAATTAATACAATTTTCTAACTTTGTAAATTTATAAATATAAACATAATTAAATAAACATAAATCGAAATTAAACTTATAAAGATGAAAACAATTGCAAACGCAAAATTTATCGATAATATGGCTTTTGAATGCGAAGTAAATGGTCATAAATTTATTATTGATGCTGATGATGAAGTTGGAGGAAACAATAGAGGTCCTCGTCCCAAGCCACTCATGTTAGTTGCTTTAGCCGGTTGTACCGGAATGGATGTTGTTTCTATATTGCGTAAAATGCGAGTTAAACTCGACGATTTTGATGTAGTTGTTGAAGGAAATAATACTACAGAACACCCAAAGCATTTCGACGAGATAAAAGTTATTTATAAATTTTGGGGAAAAGATTTACCTCTCGATAAACTAAAAAAAGCTATTAGTTTATCTGAGGAAAGGTATTGTGGAGTTAGTTTTACTTACAAACAGTCTATCAAATTAACTAGCGAAATTGTTATTAATGAATAAGTGTACATATGTTCCACGTGAAACTAGTAATTAACAATTAATTTGCAGTTATTAACAAAAAAACATCAGAGTTTACATTCTGATGTTTTTTACATTTATGTTTTTAATAATATAATTAATTTTACTTTAACATATTAAACAGAATTTATATTTTTCAGTTTTTTTTTGCCTCTAACCCTAAAGGAAGAAAGATAAAAAATCAATCTGTTCCCTTTAGGGAGTAATGGTAAAAATAGGTTGATTTTGTGTTAAAGCATAATGTGTCAAAGTAGAATTAATATGCAGATTTAAATTGATTTAAAAAGTTTACATCATTTTCAAAATATAAACGTAAATCTTTAACACCATATTTTAGCATTGTAATTCTTTCTATACCCATACCAAAAGCAAAACCTGTATATTTTTTGCTATCAATATTATTACTTTCTAAAACATTAGGATCTATCATTCCACAGCCTAAAATTTCTAACCAACCTGTATATTTACAAACATTACATCCTTTACCACCACATAAACTGCAAGAAATATCTAATTCGGCCGAAGGTTCTGTAAACGGAAAATATGATGGACGTAGTCTAATTTTTGTTTCTTCGCCAAACATTTCTTTAGCAAAATATAATAATGTTTGTTTTAAGTCTGCAAACGAAACATTTTCGTCTATATATAAGCCTTCTATTTGATGGAATATACAATGAGCTCGTGCACTTATTGCTTCGTTTCTAAAAACTCTTCCGGGTGATATTGTGCGAATAGGAGGTTGAGAGTTTTCCATTATTCTAACTTGTACCGAAGAAGTATGCGTTCTTAATAAAATATCGGGATTAGTCTCTATAAAAAATGTATCCTGCATATCTCTTGCCGGATGATCTTCAGGAAAATTTAATGCTGAAAAAACATGCCAATCATCTTCTATTTCAGGTCCTTCAGAAATTGTGAAGCCTAAACGCGAAAATATTTCTATAATTTCGTTTCTTACAACAGAAATCGGATGACGTGTTCCTAATTTATTATTGTCAACCGGTAACGAAGTATCGTTCAGTGTTTTCTTGTCTGAGGTAGTTTCGAAAGAAGTACTTTGCTCGATAATTTTATTTTGTACAGAAGATTTTAAAATATTTAATTCTTGTCCAAATTCCTTTTTTTGTTCAACAGATATTTTTTTAAATTCTGCAAAAAGAAAATTTAAAATACCTTTTTTCCCTAAATATTTAATTCGAAACTCTTCTATTTCTTCAAGGGTTTTTCCTGTGAAATCATTTACCTCTTCTAAATATTTCTTAATTTCCATTATATATTTTTATTTATAGTAATTTCTATTATTTTATTTTAGTGATTTTCATTTTTATATCAACAATTGGTCTGTCGTTCTTGTCTGTTTTTACCGAAGCAATTTTATCAACTATTTCTAAACCATTTATTATTTCGCCAAATACGGTGTAATTACCATCTAAATGTGGTGTTCCTCCAATTGTACGATAGTATTTGCGTTTAAATTCCGGTATCTTATATTTTCCTATAGAATCAATATCTTGTTTTACTTTTACTTTTACTATTGTAATAATACTTTCGTAATTAATATCTTCTCCTTTATCAAAGGCTTTATTTTCTTCTATCGAAAAATATTTTTTATAAAGACTTTCTTTTATATTTTTATTTATACTTATTTCTAAGCTGTCTAATTGATTGTCGGTAAATACCTTTCCTTGAACAATATAAAACTGTGAACCGGATGATTCTTTTTTAGGATTTATTTTATCGCCTTCGCGAGCTGCGGCAATTACCCCTTTTTTATGAAATAGAGAATCGTTAAATTCAGCAGGAATATTATATCCACAATCTGCTTCTCCTAAAAAATCTCCAAATTTAGCATTTTTTGAATCCGGATCACCACCTTGTATCATAAAATTATTAATAACCCTATGAAAAAGAATATCTTCAAAAAAATTTTCTGTTACAAGTTTTTCAAAATTGTCTCTATGAAGGGGTGTTTTATTATATAATTTAATAGTAATATCGCCAAAGTTGGTTTCAATTCTATATAAATTCTTATCTGTTTGATTATTGGTACACGAAATAGTAAAAAGTATAAAAAAAGACAATAGTAAGTTTTTCATAGTGATTTGGTTTATAAAAAATATAGAAGTTTTTTTTTGATTTTAAATATTTTAGAAATAAACTTAATAAATTTGCGTTATTATCATTTAGCAAAAATATCATAAAATTTTTATTTGATGAAAGATAGGAATGTAAAATATTATATTAATCAGATAATTAATAAAAAAAAGAAGCAAAAATATTGTAATTACGAGTGTTTATAATAATATTTATATAATAGAGCTATTTAATTGAAATTAGTTTAATACAGAGTAATGCTTATTATTTATTTTCGATAAAACTATTGAAATAAATATGATGAGAATTTGTACTTTATTTTTACTTTTGAATATATTATTAATATTACTTATGAATAAATAATAGATATTGGAACATATTAAAAAATTAGTAGGGCAAACAGCAATTTATGGATTAGGAACAGTTGTTCCCCGAGTTCTTAATTTTCTTATATTAACACCTTTTTTTACTCGAATTTTTTCTACAGCCGAATATGGTGTGTTTTCGGAATTATACGCTTACGTAGTATTTTTACTTGTATTGTTGATTTATGGTATGGAAACTGCTTTTTTCCGATTTACAGAAAGCGAAAACGATTATAAAAAAGTTTATTCTACATCAATAGTATCATTATTTATTACATCAAGCGTATTCCTTGTGTTAACAAATATATATACAAGTCAAATAGCCTCATTAATCGGATATGCTCATAACTCTTTGTATATAAGGTTGTTTTGCCTTATTGTTGCTATTGATGCATTTATGGCAATTCCTTTTGCAAAACTACGATATCTGAATAAAGCTCTTAAATTTGGAATAATTAAAATTATAAATGTTGGAATAAATATAGGTCTGAATTTATTTTTTTATTTATGGCTTCCTGAAATTATCGAGAATAACCCAAGTTCTATTTTCGCTGTTATTTATAATCCCAATATGGGTATAGGATATGCATTTATTGCTAATCTTATTGCTAGTGCAGTAACATTTATTGTTTTAATTCCGGAAATATTTAATGTATCATTTAATTTCGATATTAAATTGTTAAAGAGAATGTTGAAATATGCATTTCCTTTATTAATTGTTGGTTTGGCCGGAATGGTTAATGAAGTATTAGACAAAATACTAATGAAGTATTTAGTTATCGACTCTGTAAATCCTATGGTTCAGGTTGGAATTTATAGTGCTAATTATAAATTGGCTGTACTTATGACTTTGTACATACAGATGTTTCGATATGCGGCCGAGCCATTTTTCTTTTCACGAATGAAAGATAAAAATGCTAAAGAATTGTATGCAGATGTTATGAAATATTTCGTAATTTTTGGCTTACTTATTTTCCTTGGAGTTACTTTATTTATCGATATCTTTAAATATTATATTGGAAACGATTTCCATTCCGGATTAGGAATAGTTCCAATAGTGCTGCTTGCAAATTTATTTCTTGGAATAATATATAATTTATCAATTTGGTATAAATTAAATGACAAAACAAAATATGGCGCATATTTGGCTATTATAGGGGCAGTTATAACCTTGGTTCTAAACTTTATTTTAGTTCCTAAAATTGGTTATTTGGGTGCTGCTTGGGCAACATTTATATGTTACTTATCTATGATGATTTTGTCTTATTTCTTAGGACAGAAATATTATAAAATTAAGTACGATTTAAAAAGTATTGGAATGTATTTTGTAATAGCTGTGCTAATATTTTTTATTAAACAATATATCAATTTTAACAGTAGCTTGATAAATTATAGTTTTTATAGTTTCTTAATAATTGTATTTATGATATTTGTTATAAGAAAGGAAAAAATGTTAAAATATTTAAAATAATTTTAAAATACGATTGTGATAATTAATTTTGAGAAACTATTTTATTAAAACTTTTTATAATGCAAATTAATATTGTTAATAAATCAAAAAATCCCTTACCTGAATATAGCACCAAAAACTCTGCCGGTATGGATTTACGTGCTAATTTAGATGATACAGTAAGCCTGAAACCTCTTGAGAGAATATTAATTCCAACAGGTTTATTTATAGAACTGCCGGATGGTTACGAAGCGCAAATTCGACCACGTAGCGGCCTCGCTGTTAAAAAAGGTATTAGTGTTTTAAATTCTCCGGGAACTATAGATTCAGATTATAGAGGCGAAATAGGAATTATATTAATTAATCTATCGAATAGTGAAGTAGTAATTGAACCGGGCGAAAGAATTTGCCAGATGATTATTGCTAAGCACGAAACTGCGATATTGGTTAATGTTAATGAGATAAACGAAACCCTTAGAGGCAAAGGGGGGTTTGGAAGTACAGGAACACGATAAATGTTGAATTTACTTTAGTATATAAGTTGTTACGATATTATGTAGAAATTGCGCGATAATTTTTGTTAATGTTTCTAAAATGCTGTAACAGGCTTATATTCATGTTTATATAAAAACTATAATGACAAAAGTTTATATTTATTTTATTAGAATAGTTGGCTCTATTTTCTTACTTTCTATTCTTTCTGCTTGTTCTGTTAATAAGAAATTTAATAAACAAAGCGGAAAAGAAATTACCAAAAATAAGCAAGTTGAATTCGATTACTTATTCTTAGAAGCAAATAGGCAAAAGATGTTAGGTAATTTTACAAGTGCTACAGCTCTCTTTTATCAATGTCTCGAAATAAACGAAAAGAGCGATGCAGTTATGTACGAAATAGGTGGAATAAACGAAATATTAAAAAATTACGACCTTGCACTTAAATATTCGAAGAAGGCTGTCGAGATAAATCCAAATAATAAATGGTATAAAATACAATTAGCTCAAATCTATATTGTTACTAACGATTATAATCAAGCAATCGATACATATAAAAAATTAATAGAAAATAATAAAAACGATTTTAATTTATATTATAATCTTGCTGCACTATATTTAAAATTAGATAAATATAGCGAAGCAATAGAAACATATAATGTTATAGAAAAAAAATTCGGAGTTAGCGAACCTGTTTCTCTAACAAAACAACAACTATATTATAAAATTGGCAAAAAGCAGAAAGCATATGAAGAATTAGTAAAGCTGAATAAATTATTTCCAGAAGTGCCTAAATATTATGGTTTACTTGCCGAAATGTACACTGACGACAATAATTTCGACGAAGCAAAAATTATGTATGAGAAATTGTTTTATATGGATAAGAATAATTCACTTGGTTTACTTAGCGAGTTAGCTCTTTATAGAAAGAGTAATGATTACAATACTTTTTTTAAAAAACTAAATATTGTTGTTTTTAATGATGATATTCCATTAAATTCTAAAATATTGGTTTTCGTATCAATATTAAATAATAAAAACGAATTTCTTAATAATACCGAAAGTGTTGAAACTTCCATTAATTCTCTAGTTCTTAAATATCCTTTTAATACCGATGTTAGGACTATATATTCAGATTTTCTAATTAAAGTTAATAAATACGATAAAGCTCTATCTGAATTAGAATTTGTTATTGACAATTCAAAGGCAAAATACTTGGTTTGGGAACAAGTATTATCTTTGTATAGTTATTTAGGTAAAACCGAACAATTATGTAAAAAAAGTATAGTGGCTATTGATAGTTTTCCGGATAACCCAAAAGTATATTTTTTTGCAGGCATATCTTCCTTACAGTTAGATAAGTATAAAGAATCAATTAAATATTTAGAAAAAGGTCTCGCAAAAATTAGTTTTGACGAGAATATGAAGATTGATTTCTATACTTATTTAGGCGAAGCTTATCATAGTTTAGGAGATAACTCAAAATCAGACAAATATTTTGAAAAAGTGATTGAAATACAGCCCAATAACCAGTATGTTATAAACAATTATACTTATTATTTGTCATTAAGAGAGGTTAATTTAAAACACGCCGAAGAATTAAGTAAAAGAACAATTATTTCTGAACCTAATAATTCTACCTACCTCGATACTTATGCTTGGATATTGTTTAAGCTTGGAAAATATCAAGAAGCTCTTACATATATTAAACGAGCTATAGAAAATGGCAAAAATGTTAGTTCAACTCTGTACTCTCATTATGGCGATATTTTGTATAAAAATAACTTGATTTCTGATGCAGTATATTTTTGGAATAAAGCTAAGGATTTGGGCGAAAATAACCCAGAATTATTAGAAAAGATAAAAACAAAAAGTTTAAAGTAAAAATATATACTATTAATGAAAAATATAGTATTCATCGCCGGAAAGCTGCTTATAGTGATAATGTTAATTATTAGTGTAAGTTCGTGTAAAACAAATGAGGAGCTTGCCTATAAACGAAATTTTATTAAGACTAACGAACTGTATAAAAATGCAGTTAATACTAATATTCGTTTTAACGAAGTATTAATAAGAAATGTTAAAATTTCGTATTCTAACGATAATAATAAGATAAAATTTTCTGGTGTTATAAAAATCCAAAAAGACAGTTCAATTCTTCTAGCTATTACTGCCCCTTTAGGAATAGAAATTGCTAGAGCCAAAATCACTAGAGACAGCCTATTTGTAATAGACAGAAAAAATAAAAAGTATTTAAGCGATAAAATAGAAGTGCTTGAGATGTTTTTTAAGTATCCTGTTTCTTTCGATGAATTACAAAATATTCTTATAAATAATAATTTCAATAATTTTGCAGAAACTCTTTATATCGATAGCATAAATAAACGTTTATATTCTAATACTAAAAATTGCTTCGAATTATCAAAAACTGAGTATGTAAGAAATCAATATTTTAAGATCGATACAATTTCGAAATCGATAAATATTAATAAGAATTTTTTAGTTAGTGAGTATTATATTTCCGGACCGAATTGCAATATTAGATTTGAATATAACAAATTTTTCGAAATCGGTAAGAAATATTTTCCCGAGAATATCTTAATTAGAATACGAACAAACACGAGCTATAGTAAAATAAAAATAGAATATTCAAAGCCTGTATTTCGCGAAAGAAAAAAACTAAATTTTATTATTCCCAATGCTTATGAAAAAATTAGTAGTTTTATATAAAAATCAAAAAAACAGTTTAAAACAAGCTTAAATGAAGAAAATAATTTTCGTATTCTTATTTGTTGCTTTTACTATTTCCAGTGTTTTTAGTCAAAATAAAAACGAATTGGAGAAATTAAAAAGGCAAACAGAAAACGATATTGAATTAACTACTAAACTACTTAATGAAACGAATAAAAGTAAAGAACAACAATATTTTCATTTACTTATTATTAAGAAGAGAATTAGTCTGCGTAATAAATTAATAATAACAATTAATAAAGAAATAATCGATATAGAGAAAAAACTAATTGAGAAAAACAAATTGATCAATTCCTTAGAGAAGAAATTAAAAAAACTTAAAGACGAGTATGCTAAATTAGTGTACTATTCATTTAAAAATAAAAATAAATATGAAAAGTGGATGTTTATTCTTTCATCAGAAAATTTTAATCAAGCATATAGAAGAATAAAATATTTCGAGCAATATTCTAAATACAGAAAAAAACAAGCAGCATTGATTGTAAATACTGTAAAAACCATTAAAATAGAGGTCGAAGATTTAAAAAAAGAGAAAAATAAGAAGCAAAAACTTATAGAAAGAAAACTAAAGGAAAAAAATGAATTAAAACAGGAAACGAAAATTGAAAATCGAGATATTTTAGCATTACAGATAAAAGAAAGTGAATTACGAAAAAAAATTAAAAAAATCGAGAAACGAAAATTGAAAATCGAAAAAGAAATTAACGAAATAATAAAAAAAGAAGCTGAAAAAAATTCATATTTTAAAAAATTAGACGATAACGAAAACAATATCTCATTACAATTTGGCAGAAATATTGGGAAACTTATGTGGCCTGTTAAAAATGGATTAATAATAGAATCATTTGGCGAACACGATCATGCTGTGATAAAAGGAGTAAGAATCAAAAATGAAGGTATTGATATAAAAATTCTTGATAATATTAATGTTTATTGTATTTTCGATGGGGAAGTAAAAAAGGTGTTTGCGATTCCCGGTGCTAATATGTCTGTTATTGTTCGACACGGGCATTATTTAACAGTTTATTCCAATATTGTTAATGTACGTGTAAAAGCGGGCGATAAATTAAAGAAAAATACTATTATTGGCGAAGTCTTTAACAATAATAACAATGAAGACTCAAAGATATTTCATTTTCGAATCTATAAAGAAAATAAGACTTTAAATCCCGAATTGTGGTTAGCAAAATCGTATAATAACTAAAAAATAAAAAATATATATAACTTTGGATACATTATTCCGTATGTATGTTTAATTAATGACAGGTTTTGTTACCTCGAGAAAATATATTGCCAAAAAAAAATGGATACAGATACGAGAACTATGAGAATTATGGAAAGGGGCATTTTTATATATTCTAAAATTGAAAATATACGCATAATAGAAAAATTAGTAGACGAAGTTTCAGATGAAGCCGGAATTAATTCAGATATTTATGGTAAAGTACTTATAGCAACTGTTGAAGCTGTAAATAATTCAATTATTCATGGTAACAAACAAGACGAAAATAAAAAAGTGAGTGTTTTATTTAAGATACTCGAAAACGAAATGCGTGTATTTATAGAAGATGAAGGTCATGGATTTAATTATAGCAATGTTCCAGATCCTACAAAACCCGAAAATATTGAAAATATACACGGGCGTGGAGTTTATTTAATTAAACACCTTGCCGACGAAGTTGTTTTTCATGGTCATGGAAATAAAATAGAATTAAAATTTACTATTTAAAATAGATGAATATTAATTATTTTGCCGAAGAAGTCGAATATTCAATAGAAAAAAAAGAAGCACTTAATAAATGGATTGAAGCCACTATTATAGAAGAAAATTTCTCGTGTGGTGATATAAATATAATATTTACCTCAGATAAGTATCTGCTAGAAATAAACAAAAAATACCTTTCGCATAATTATTATACCGATATAATTACATTTTCGTATAACGATAATGATATTATTAATGGAGATATATTTATAAGTATTGACACTGTTAGAAAAAATGCGGAAAAATTTAATGTTTCAGACGAAAAAGAAATTCATCGCGTTATTATACATGGAATTTTGCACTTAGTAGGCTATCATGACAAAACAGATGAAGAACAAGAAGAAATGACAAAAAAAGAAAATTATTATATTGATAAATTCGAAAATCTTTAATAATTTTCGCTTCCCAAAAATTTATAGAATATGTTACCATATTATGACGTTATTGTTGTTGGTGGTGGTCATGCCGGCTGTGAAGCTGCCGCTGCTGCTGCTAATTTAAAATCTAAGGTATTATTAATTACCATGGACATGTCGAAATTTGCCCAAATGTCGTGTAATCCTGCTATGGGAGGCATTGCTAAAGGCCAAATTGTTCGCGAAATTGATGCTTTGGGTGGATATTCAGGAATTGTAAGTGATAAAAGCATGATTCAGTTTCGTATGCTTAATAGATCTAAAGGGCCTGCAATGTGGAGCCCTAGAGCGCAATGTGATAGGATGAAGTTTTCTGCTGAATGGCGGAATGTTTTAGAAAATACCGACAACCTTGATTTGTGGCAAGATTTAGTTGTGGAATTACTTATAGAGAATAATACCGTTTTCGGGATAAAAACAAAATTAGGGATTAAAATAAAAGCAAAAACTGTTATACTCACAAATGGCACATTTCTAAATGGTTTAATGCACGTAGGTAAAAGTAAAGTTGAAGGAGGGCGTGCAGGTGAACCACCTTCAAAAGGAATAGGCGAGCAACTTTCTAAATATAATTTCGAAGTAGGAAGGATGAAAACAGGCACCCCTGCCAGAATAGATGGGAGAACAGTCGATTTCTCAAAAATGGAAGTGCAAGATGGCGATTCCGGAGGCGGACAATTTTCATTTGTACAATATAAAGAGAGTCCGAAAAACAACAAGCCTTGTTATATTACACATACCGACAGCGTGGTTCATGAAATTCTAAAAACAGGTTTTAACGATTCTCCAATGTATAATGGAACAATAGAAAGCATTGGTCCTCGATATTGCCCTAGTATTGAAGATAAGATTGTAACTTTTGCCGATAAAAATAAACATCAATTATTTTTAGAGCCGGAAGGAGAAAATACTATTGAATATTATTTAAATGGATTTTCTTCATCGTTACCTTGGGATATTCAATTAAAAGCAATGAAAAAAATAGCAGGCCTCGAAAATGCAAAAATCTTTCGTCCGGGATATGCTATAGAATACGATTATTATCCTCCCACACAATTAAAACATACTTTAGAAACTAAAAATCTCAAGAATCTATATTTTGCCGGTCAAATAAATGGCACAACCGGATACGAAGAAGCTGCAGCGCAAGGTATGATGGCAGGAATAAATGCACATCAAAAAATCAACAATAAAAAAGAATTTGTTTTAAAACGCGATCAGGCATATATTGGTGTGTTAATCGACGACTTAGTTACAAAAGGTGTTGACGAGCCATATAGAATGTTTACGTCTCGAGCCGAGTATAGAATTCTATTGCGTCAAGATAATGCAGATATCAGATTAACCGAACTTTCATATAATCTTGGCTTGGCAGACAAAGAACGATACGATAGATTTATTAATAAAATCGACGAAAGAGATAAGCTAATTAAGTTTATTAAAGAATATAGCGTCGAACCCGAATTAATAAATAAAAAACTAACCGAACTTGGAACAGCATCAATAAAGCAAAAAAGAAAATTATTCGACATTATACTTCGACCTCAGGTTAAGATATATGATTTAATTGATGTGATTGAAGAATTGAAAAACATTATTAATGATATTGGAAAATCGCAAGACGAGATTGTTGAAGCTGCCGAAGTGTTATTAAAATATTCGGGATATATTGATAGGGAACAAAAATTAGCAGAAAAATTGAATCGATTAGAATATGTGAAGATCAGGGAGAATTTCGATTATAATATTTTAAAATCGCTATCGATAGAAGCTAGGCAAAAATTAAACAAAATTAAGCCCACAAGTATTGGTCAGGCGTCTCGAATCAGCGGGGTATCTCCATCAGACATAAGTGTTTTGTTAATACATATAGGACGGTAATGTTCCACGTGGAACGTTGCGTGATGGTATTGAGAAATTGTGTTCCACGTGGAACACAATTTCTCTTTTTTTGTGTCGGGCTGGGTGTTTGGTGGTGTTGAGAGCTTTTTATGTGTTTTTTTGTGTTTTGTCGCAACAAATCTAAGGAGAGAATTGAATATGAAATTCAAAAAAAACATTGTATTTTTGAATACGAAAAACAAAGAGTAAACCTATATTGCTAATTAAGTAATACGAGAAACTTAATAGTGTAACAGTAAATAAATCTATAAATATGAAAAATGAATATAAAGCTAATATAGTTGATGTAGTTGCTAAAGAAATGTTCTACGGAAAACTTATTGTTGAGAATAAAAGAATAAAAAGTATTGAGAAACTGGGCACAGTAAAAGATAATGGAAATTTTATTCTTCCGGGTTTTGTTGATTCGCATATTCATATCGAAAGCAGCATGTTGTCGCCTGTTGGGTTTGCACAAATTGCAATAAAACATGGAACAGTTGCTACAGTATCCGATCCTCACGAAATTGCAAATGTAATGGGAGAGAAAGGTGTTGACTTTATGATTGATGCCGGGAAAAAAGTTCCTTTGAAGTTTTTCTTTGGTGCTCCATCGTGCGTTCCTGCAACAGGTTTTGAGTCTTCAGGTGCTGTTTTAGATTCTGCAATTATTACAAAATTAATTGCCCGAGACGACATTTATTACTTGGCAGAAATGATGAATTTTCCGGGAGTTGTTTATGATGATAAAGAAGTGATGAAAAAAATCAAAGAAACACAACTTGTTAACAAGCCAATAGATGGACATGCCCCCGGATTAAGAGGAGATGATTTGAAAAAATATTGTGAGGCCGGAATATCAACCGATCACGAATGCAACAATATTGCAGAAGCCGAAGAGAAAATCCAAAACGGGATGATTATCCAAATCAGAGATGGTAGTGCTGCTAAAAATTTCGAAGCATTATACAAACTAATCGACAAATATCCCGATAAGGTTATGATGTGTATGGACGACTGTCATCCCGACGATTTACTAAAAGGACATATTAATCGTGTTGTAAAAGATGCTTTGAATAAAAATTGCGAATTATTTAATGTTTTACGTGCTGTTACGTACAATCCTGTAAAACATTATAAATTAAACGTGGGAATGTTGCAAGAGAACGATCCTGCCGATTTTATAATAGTTAATAATATCTCGGAATTTAAAGTAATTTCGACTATAATTAATGGAGAAAAAGTTTACGATAATAATAAAATATTATTTGAAATACCCAAAATTGAACCGATAAACAATTTTAATTGCTCAAAAATTAGTGTCGATGATATTAAAATAAAGAATTGCAATAAAAAAATAAAAGTAATTGTTGCAAAAGATGGAGATCTTGTTACATCTAAACTAATAGCGGAGCCTAAAGTTTTTGAAGAAAATATAGTTTCTGATATTTCTAATGATATTTTGAAAGTAGTTGTGGTAAATCGATACAGAAATGAAAAGCCTATAGTTGGTTTTATTAAAAATTTTGGTTTAAAACATGGCGCTATTGCAGGTAGTATAGCTCACGATTCGCATAATATTATTGCCATTGGAGTTTCCGATTCCGATATAGTGAATTCAATAAATATTTTAGTAGAAAATAAAGGAGGTGTCGTAGCTTACGATAATAATAATGCAGAATACTTAGAATTAAATATTGCAGGTCTTATGTCGAATAACGACCCAGAATTTGTTGTAGAAAAGTATGCTAAAATAAATGATATGGCAAAACAGTTGGGTTCAAAAATGAAAGCTCCGTTTATGACAATGGCTTTTATGTCTTTATTAGTGATTCCTGAAATAAAAATCGGCGATAAGGGTTTGTTTGATGTAAATAAATTTAATTTTACATCTTTATTTGTATAAATATCAGTAAAACAATTTTAAAAACGATAGTATCTAAATAATTACTATAACAAATTTGTAGATATATTAGAAAATTTAGTGTAAAATATCTTTGTTTAGTAATTATTGATTAAAATTGATTTTCTTTAATATTAGCAAGCTTTATTCTCGAAAAAAGTAAATTATTTAAATTATAATGTCGAAAAGAATAGATAATATAAAAAACAAGGTAAAATTATTACCCGAAACCCCCGGAGTATATAAATATCTGGATATTAACGACAAAATAATTTACATTGGAAAGGCTAAAAATCTAAAAAAACGTATTTCTTCGTATTTTAATAAAAACCAAAGCAACAATAAAGTTCGTATTTTGCTTAGTAAAATAGTAGAGATTAAATATATTGTTGTCGATACTGAATCTGATGCACTTTTACTGGAGAATAATTTAATAAAGAAATATCAACCTAAGTACAATATTCTATTAAAAGACGATAAATCATATCCATGGATTGTTATAAGAAATGAAGCCTTTCCTAGGATTCATTCTACAAGGACATTGGTAAATGACGGATCAAAATATTTCGGGCCATATACGTCAAGCCATATGGTTAAAATACTTCTCGATTTAATTAGGCAATTATATCAATTGCGTATATGTAAGTATAATTTAAATGCAAATAATATAGCAAGCAAAAAAATTAAACCTTGTCTGGAATTTCATATCGGAAATTGTAAAGCCCCTTGTAGTGGTCTGCAATCTGAAAGCGATTATAATAAATCGATTGACGAAATAAAAAAAATATTGAAAGGAAATATTTTCGAATTATTAGAGTATCTTAGAAAAACAATGAAGAAATATGCCGATGTGTATAAATACGAAGAAGCGCAGATAATTAAAAATAAGATTGATATTCTGGAAAAATATAAAAGCAAATCAACAATTGTAAATCCCGCATTAAACAATATCGATGTTTTTTCAATTATTAACGATACAAATATTGCTTATGTAAATTTCATTAAAGTAGTGAGTGGTAGAATAATACAAGCTCATACTATTGAGCTTAAAAAACGATTAAACGAAACCGATGAAGAATTATTAAATTTTGCTGTAATAGATTTGCGAAATAAATTTAATTCAACTGCTAAAGAAATAATTGTTCCTTTCGAAATCGACAATAATATAGGGAATTTTAAAATTATTATCCCACAAATAGGAGATAAGAAGAAATTACTCGATTTATCGCAGAGGAATCTTAAATACTATAAACTTGAGAAACTAAAACGAGCTGAGCAAAAAAAACAAAGACATTCTGCAAAACGCTTACTCGAAACAATAAAAAACGATTTAAACTTAAGTGTTCTTCCTGTGCAGATTGAGTGTTTCGATAACTCTAATATTCAAGGAACCAATCCGGTTGCTTCTTGTGTGGTATTTAAAAATGCAAAACCTGCAAATAAAGAATATCGACATTATAATATTAAAACAGTAATTGGTCCCGACGATTTTGCCTCGATGGAAGAAGTGGTGTATAGAAGATACAAACGACTGATTGACGAAAAAAAAACCTTGCCTCAACTAATTGTTGTTGATGGTGGAAAAGGACAATTACATTCGGCAGTTAAGAGTTTAGATAAATTAGACATTACTGATAAGATTGCAATTATTGGTATTGCAAAACGCTTAGAAGAAATTTTTATCCCCGGAGATCCAATCCCGATTTATATTGATAAAAATTCAGAAACACTTAAGATTATTCAACATTTGAGAAACGAAGCACATAGGTTTGGAATAAATTTCCATAGAGATAAAAGATCTCAAAATTTTATAAAATCCGAACTCGAAAATATTAAAGGAATTGGCCCGAAAACTATCGAGATATTATTAACAAAATTTAAAACAGTTAATAAAATAAAATCTCTGAAAATTTCGGAACTCGAAAAACTTATCGGCATAAATAAAGCTCAAATAGTATATAATTATTTCAAAGAACAGATAAGCGTCAGTAAATCAGAAGAATAACAAAAGCAACTGTCTTTAATCTCTTTTCTGTTTTCATCATAAAGTATTACTATAAATTAATTAATCAAAACATTAGTAAAACAAGAAGTTAAAGAAAAGAATATCTTGTTTTTGCCCCTTTAGAATGCAATATTTGAATTGTTTGTGTTATATAGGCCGAAAACCTAAGTTATTTTGATATAAAAACGACTAGAAATATTTTATTCAAAAGCAAAATAGCAAATTGTTAGATTTAAAAGTTATTCGGACTGTTTGATTTTTTTTTGCTAATTTTTTCTTGCAAATAAAATGAGTAAACAAAAAAATTACAGAAAGGGATCGATAGCTATCTGATGTCTTGCTAAAATTTCAAACTATTATCCGACGATTTTTATTGTTAAAGTATGTATGATCTTTTGTTTCGAGAAACATCTTATACGAATTAGAGATATCTAAATTAATCTCGGCTCCCGCATTTATTCCATACGAAAAATTAAATTCATCAATAAAATATATACGAAGCATGTTTTTAGCTTGAGGAGTAAATGGAAATCAGAACATATAATAAATAAAGATATTCTGGAATATTTGTCAATACCTGAATAATTTTCCTTGTTCGGATAGAAAAGATGAGACTTTGGTACTATAGATAAATATTTATTTATCGAATAATTAATATGCAAATCTAAAGCTTTTGTATTATTATAATAAGTTTAATCCAGAAAGTGTGTATTTTGCTCCTGTAACGAAAGAAATATCCCCACCAAAACTATTAATTTACGATTGAGTAATATTAATTATTCCCATGAAAATTAGCAGGATAGAAAATTTTTTATGCATAATTTGTTTTTTATTTGTAAATTTATTCAAAAGTTTTAAACAAATATAAATTTAAGTCGTATTTAAACAATGTCGAATAAATTTATAATTAATTATAATATGAATTATTAAATAAATGAAATACTAAAAATATTGTATTAAATTTGTTTTCTTCTTCAAATTTAAAAATATCTTGCAATGACACAAATTATAGGTAAAATTATTCAAATTATAGGTCCGGTTATTGACATAAGTTTTGAAAATACAGGTAATGAATTACCTAAAATACATGATGCTCTATACATTAAGAAGAGCAGTGATTCAAAAATAGTTGTTGAATGTCAGCAACATATTGGAGAATATACAATTCGTGCAATTGCCATGGATGCGACAGATGGATTGCGAAGAGGCATGGATGTTGTTTCAACAGGAAAAGCAATTACTGTTCCGGTTGGAGAACAAGTACGTGGTAGATTGTTAAATGTTATTGGCGATCCTATTGATGGAATGGACGAACTAGATAAAGAAGGTGGTTATCAAATACATAATACACCTCCCAAATATGTCGATTTATCTACCGAAGAAGAGGTTTTATTTACAGGGATTAAAGTAATTGATCTTATCGAGCCATATTCAAAAGGAGGAAAAATTGGATTATTTGGTGGGGCAGGAGTTGGGAAAACAGTTCTGATTATGGAACTGATAAATAATGTTGCAAAAGCATATTCCGGTTTCACAGTATTTGCCGGTGTTGGTGAAAGAACCAGAGAGGGAAACGATTTACTTCGCGAGATGATAGAATCGGGAGTAATAAAATATGGTAAAGAATTTGAAAAGAGCATGAAAGAAGGTTCTTGGGATATTTCAAAAATCGATAAAGAAGAAATTAAAAAATCGAAAGCAAGTTTAGTTTTCGGACAAATGAACGAACCTCCTGGGGCACGTGCTTCTGTTGCTCTTTCAGGACTATCGGTTGCAGAATCTTTTCGCGATGGCGATAAAAATTCGGAAAAAGGAAACGATATTTTATTTTTTATCGATAATATATTCCGATTTACTCAAGCGGGTTCAGAAGTGTCTGCTTTACTTGGACGTATGCCTTCGGCTGTAGGATATCAACCTACATTAGCATCCGAAATGGGAGAAATGCAAGAACGTATTACATCAACTAAGCATGGTTCAATAACATCTGTGCAAGCAGTATATGTGCCTGCTGATGACCTTACCGACCCGGCTCCTGCTACAACTTTTGCGCATCTCGATGCTACTACTGTATTAAGCAGAAAAATCTCGGAATTAGGAATTTATCCTGCTGTTGATCCTCTAGACTCTACTTCTAGAATACTTTCGCCCGATATTGTTGGAGAAAAACATTATAATACAGCTCAAAAAGTAAAAGAAATACTGCAGAGAAATAAAGAATTACAAGATATTATTGCTATTCTTGGAATGGATGAATTATCGGAAGAAGACAAGCTAATTGTACATAGAGCTCGTAGAGTACAACGATTTTTATCGCAACCTTTTCATGTTGCCGAAGCATTTACCGGCTTAAAAGGTGCTTTGGTCGATATTGAAGATACCATTAAAGGATTTAATATGATTATAGACGGAGAAGTTGATAAATATCCCGAAGCTGCATTTCACCTTGTTGGTACTATTGAAGAAGCTATAGAAAAAGGCGAAAAATTGTTAGAAGAATCAAGAAAAAAATAAATCGTTATTTTCAAAATAAAGATTTGTATTTTTTGAATTATAAAATAGTAATTATAAAAACAATGAAATTAGAAATTATTACACCAGAAAAAACTATTTATTCCGGAAAAGTCGATTTAGTACAAGTTCCCGGAAAAAAAGGTTCTTTTGAAGTACTTGAATATCATGCTCCAATAATTTCTACATTAGAAAACGGAAAAATTAAAATCCTTGAAAGAGGGGAAGAAAAATATTTTAATATAAATGGTGGAATAATTGAAGTTAAAGAAAATGAAGTAATTATTTTAACCGAATTAGTAAAGATTTAATCGTGAGAGACATTAAGTAATACCATTATTGATTTAATATATTTGTATTGTGATATATTTGTTATAACTTCGTAAGTTAATTTATAAAGTGTTCAAAATAGCTTTGTTTTTAAGTCAATTGCCAGAGAATAAAGAATAATCAATATGAAAATAGTTTTTTATATTATTATTATTATTTTTATTTCATCATCGATAAAAGCTCAAGAAAGAGTTAATTTTATAGCCGAAGATGGATTGTTAATTACTGCCGATCATTATTTTATTGATGAAAGTAAACCATATGTTCTGTTGTTTCATCAAGGAGGATATAGTAGAGGGGAATATATTCATACAGCACAGAAAATAGTTAAATTTGGTTATAACTGTTTAGCTGTAGATCTTCGTTCGGGCGGTAAAGTAAATTATATTCAAAATCGCACAGCCCTTAGAGCTCTTCAAAAAGGATATTCTACTGATTATTTAAGTTCAAAAAAAGACATTATTGCTGCAATAGAATGGGTTAGAAAGAAAAATAATAAATCAATGGTATTATTAGGAAGTTCCTTTTCTGCATCTTTATGTTTAATTATTGCAAACAATTATCCTTATATTAAGGCTGTTATAGCCTTTAGCCCCGGAGAATTTTTTAACTGTAATCCATGTGTAAAAGAGGTAATTAAAAATATAAATAAACCAATTTTTGTTGCATCTTCAAAGCAAGAGCAATTGTATATTAACGATTTACTTAAGTTGGTATCTCCTATTTACAAAACAGTATTTATTCCATCAGATGGTTCCGGAGAATATGGTTCTAAATCGTTATGGTCAGATAATCCCGACAATCAAGAATATTGGTTAGCTCTTACAATGTTTTTTAGTAAAATCCGTAATTAATAAAAGTAAAGACACAAGACCTTAGTTAGTATAATAATAATTTGTTGTACGTATCAAAAACAATAAATTATAATACGAAAAAAAGCTGTGTGATTCCAATTATTATAACAAACAATTATCCACAGTAGTTTTAAGGAATCACTTTAAAAAGTTGTGGAGAATCATTATAATCCGGGCTGAAAGCCCAATTTAATTTAGCCCGAAGGCAACGCCTCGGGTTAGATTATAGATCATTTTGACGTCCTGAAAGGACAACACTCCAAAGATATTTTTCGTTATAATCAATACCATATTCTTCCAAAAACATTAAATATTCTTCTTT
>Ga0190304_1000114_pt1 | contig 35819 bp, 37 predicted proteins | sample 48700712_MG_FD_161670 | JGI IMG/M metagenome (GOLD analysis project Ga0190304, IMG submission 161670) | Hydrothermal vent sediment bacterial communities from Southern Trench, Guaymas Basin, Mexico - 4870-07-1--2_MG | ecosystem: Environmental > Aquatic > Marine > Hydrothermal vents > Sediment ...
AGCGACAAAATTCTATTAATAAATGAATTACCAGTTAAATTGGCGGGCATTTCTCATTGCTTTAGAACTGAAGCTGGAGCTTATGGGAAGGCGTCAAGAGGGCTCTATAGGGTTCATCAATTTACAAAAACCGAGATGTTTATATTCTGTCTACCGAAAGAATCAGACAAGATGTTAAAATACCTAGTAAAAATTGAAAAAAAGATATTTAAAGGGCTAGGAATACCTATAAGAATCGTAGATTGTTGTTCTGGTGATTTAGGCGCCCCAGCTTACAGAAAGTTTGACATTGAAGCATGGATGCCGGGAGAAAAAAAATGGGGAGAAGTAACGAGCGCTTCAAATTGTACTGATTTTCAGGCTCGCCGGCTTAATATTAAATTTAAAGACCAAGACGACAAAATTAAACTTATCCATACCCTAAACGCCACGGCCATAGCCACTAGTAGAGCAATTATTTCTATATTAGAAAATTTTCAACAAAAAGATGGGTCAGTTTTAATTCCAAAACCTTTACGAAAATGGATGGGAGTAAATAGAATAATCGCACACAAAAAATAAAGTAAAAGTAAAAGGTTAAATGTTCAAAAATGACTAATTTGGTCATTTTTTTGTATAATACTAAAAAGTTGTCCACTTTTTAGGTTTATTTTATGCACTAAATATGCTATTATGTTACACAGTATAACATAATGTTCTACGACGAACATTTAGGGTTTAAATTAAAAATTTATGGCAAAAATTCCTGAAACTACAAACACAAAAAGACTCTCATTGGACTTTATAGCTGGTTTAATTACTAGTGAGGGCTATTTTAGTTTAGTTAAATATAAGACAAATAAACAAAAAGTATTCGTTTTTGAACTTCAAATGCATTATGATTACAAAAATTTAGTTATTGCTATTAAAAATACATTAGGGTTAAAAGAACCCATTTATGAATACAACTATCAAGATAAAAAAAATTCTTCATTACGAAGACATTTTGTTAAATTATTAGTTCGCAAAAGAGAAGTTATCAAAAAAATAATCATTCCTGCTTTTGACGGTCGTTTATATGGCTTAAAGGAAAAACAATTTAATGAATGGAAAAAAAGATTTTATGAACAAGAGAAAAAATGGAGGTATCATTTTACCGAAAGATTACCAAAATTAATCCAAGACACACCCGAATCGTTAGATGAAAGTTTTAAATCCGGAAAGGTTGGTGTGGAAAAGCTATAATAACTTTTTATTTTAAGAATACTACTAATTATTGATCGTTAGATACTCTGAACGAAATGAACGATGAGATTTTACTAGCTCAATCAGTGTATCTCATTTTTTTTAACTATCTTGATATATACCATAAACCTAACTGACATATTACGACACATAGCTAAAATAACAACAAGATAATATTTAAAATACGAATTAGCCCTCAAACAAGGGCTAATCAAGTGTCGCAATAAGTGTATTTAATTATATATTTCTATAAACATCCAGTGTTTCTTGAGCACATTTCTGCCAAGAAAACTTTTTTATTCTTTTATAACCCCTTTTAATCAAATTATCCCTTAAACCTTTATTATTTAATAACTCTAAAATAGCTTTAACCATTTCTTCTGTATTTTTGGGATTAAAATATAGGGCTGCATCACCATATATTTCAGGCAGGCAAGAACTATCAGAAGAAACAACTGGCAAACCATTCTCCATAGCTTCTAGCCCCGGAAGACCAAACCCTTCTAAGAGAGATGGAAAAACGTAAATTAAAGCATTCTGATATAACCATTTTAATTCTTCGTCTGAAACTCTTCCTGCAAAAATAACATTTTTCTCTATTTTTAATTCTTTGCACAGAGATTGAAAGGACTTGTAAAAATCATCTATCCTACCTACTAAAACTAACCTTAGAGAGGGCTTTGAACTTAGAATTGTCCTAAAAGCCTTAATCAAACGCTTAAGGTTCTTGTGAGGGAATGCATTGCCAACATAGAGTAAGTATGGTTTTTTAATATTAATTTGACTCATAAGTAACAAAAATTTTATCAGAACTAACTCTATAATACTTAAGAATTTCTTTTTTACTAAAATTTGAAACTGTAATAATTTTTTTAGACCTTTTAATTGCCGACGCAATTACTACAGAGTAGGCTATTTTTTTCAAAGAAAAGGCTAACCAAGACAAGGTAGAACCATTTTTAGAGGTCCTTCGATGGATTAAGTCATGAATAGTAACAACAAATCTTCTAAAATAGAAGATAGGAACGTTAAAATGCAAAAAATGAACTAAATCTAAACGAAATTTATAGAGTTTAATAGGAAAATAAATTTGTTCTTTCAAGGAATACCACCTATAATCAGCTAAAACCTTGTGGAATCTTTTATTTAAGGGACGATATAAATCAAAATTCTCTTGACGAAGAAAAATAAAATATTCATTCTCTTTGTCAATCTTTTCTAAATTAATTATTAATTGTTGAGTATAACGCCCTATACCTTTGCCACCACTTGGCCCATAGAAACGAGCGTCAATTCCAATTCGCATACTATTTTTGAATATTAGTAAAAATAAATATTTCTCTGTGGACAAACTGGTCTGGCCTAGAATAGACAATAGAACCTCTTTCCGTTCCGTCAATGAATGGTTGTATCCTCCACCCATCTCTTTCTAATTCTTTCAAGATTGGCAAAAGATGTAAATTTCTATTTGAATCTAAAAAGGCAGGAAAAATAATACAAATCCTTCCATTAGGTTTTAGTATCTTTTTAAATTCTTCAAAAGAAGCAAGGTATAGTTCAGATATTTTTTTAACCTCTGCTCTCCAGTCCCTAACCTTTAAAGGACCTAAATATGGCTCAGTAACTATCAAATCAACGCTAAAATTCTCTATTTTCTGAGAAATTTTTCTTGCATCTAACTGGAAAATATCCGCCTGAAATTTTGAATTTAAGGAAGCGAACCATTTCAAATTTTCTTTTGTTCCTCTAACAGCCTTTTCGTCATTATCGCTTCCAATTAAGTGTGAATAACCTAATTTGGCTGCTTCTTGCAATATAGTTCCAAGGCCGCAAAAGGGATCTAAAATAACTTGAGAATAATCTTTCTTTTTGTCGGCTAAATTTAGCATTATTTTAGCTAACCTAAGAGGAATCATTCCTCTTTCGATATCTCTAACAGGCCTTTTAAAATCACGAATTTCATAAGCCCTAAAATCCTGACAACTCAAAGTTTCTCCCCAAAAAACTTTATTGGAATCAACTAGAAAAACAATTTCAAAACCATTACCTAAAATCTTATTCGTTCTAATAACAACAGAAGATAAAATTCTTTTTTTGCAGCTAACCCAACGTGAAGAAGTGCCTTGAGACTTTAATTCATTTTTTAATTTAAGAGCTAAAAAATTTATTTGACGTGTAAAAGTGCTAAAATCTAAAGATTTTGTTCTCAAGTTATATAAACTAAAACCAAAATGGACTTTTGAACTATTTAGATTAGAACAAATCTTACGAACCACACTAGAAAGCATTGAAAAAGTAATTTTATTACCATGAGTTTCTTTAATTATTTTTCCTACCTTAATAGTTCCACCTAATTTTTCTTGTATTAAAATTAAATCTATCTCTTTTTTTGCTTCAATAACACAAACTTCGTACGAAAGATTTTTAATCACAAAATCTGTTAAAGGCGATAAAACGCTTTCAATCTCAGCTAACGATAATTTTGGTTGGTGCCCTAGCGCAAAAAAATATTTCATCTAATATTATTTTAACATTAATTAAGTTAAATATCAAAATTTTAACTTGCTTATTTTTTTTATAATGTTATTATTAAATATAAATAATTATAAATAAATTAGTTCCATGTACGAATTACTATACATCATTCCTACGCCTTTTAGTGAAAAAGATTTACCTGAAATTTCTAAAAAAATAGAAAAAACAATTATTGATTTAAATGGTAAAATAATTGAACGAAAAGAGTTGGGAAACAAAAAATTAGCTTATCCAATAAAACAAATCTACAAGGGTTTCTATTTCCTGATAAATTTTGAAATGGAAACAGACAATCTATCTAAATTAAACAAAAAATTAAAGACGATTCCTGAGGTTTTACGATATATGGTTGTCAAAGCAATTGTCCCTAGACCAAAAAGAGAGAGAAAGAAAGAGAAAGAAATTCCTAAAATTAAAAATTTTGAAGATATAAAAAACGTCAAAATTTAAATAAAAAATAATTTTATTTAACATTAATATTATGAACGTTAATAAAGCAATTATTTTGGGCAATTTAACTCGCGACCCAGAAACAAAAACTATATCTTCTGGACAAACAGTTGCGTCTTTTAGTATAGCTACTAATAGATTTTGGACTGATAAAGCTAGTGGAGAAAAGAAAAAAAGCGCTGAATATCACAATATAATAGCTTGGGGAAGGTTAGCTGAAATTGCTCAACAATTCCTAACCAAAGGATGCCTAGTTTATGTTGAAGGGCGACTACAAACAAGAAGTTGGGAAGACCAACAAGGAAACAAAAAGTATAAAACTGAAATTGTTGCTGAAAAACTACAATTAGGTCCTCGTGGTTCTGGAACCAATAATAACTATAGAGACAACAAAGAAAAGGCTGAAATACCTGAAGAACACAATTCTTCTTCAGAAGATATAAATGTTGAAGAAATCCCTTTTTAAAATATTAACTTATGATAAACAATCAAAAACACTGTTATTTTTGTATTAACAACATTAACGAAATTGACTATAAGGATATTGACCTTTTGAGGCGCTTTATTTCTAACTACGAAAAAATACTTCCTCGTAGAAAAAAGGGGACTTGCCTTAAGCATCAAAGAAAGTTAGCTAGAGCAATTAAGAGAGCCCGCATTATGGCTTTATTGCCTTTTGTCAGAAAATAAAATAAAGAAAGAAGCAGATGGATATAAATAATCTTAAAAAAACAGGGCTCGTTATTAAATTCAATAACGAGCCTTATCAAATAATATTCTCTCAACATTCTAGAAGTGCTAGAGGGGGAGCTTTTGTCAGAACAAAATTAAAAAATCTTATCACTGGTCAAACTCTAGAAAAAACATTTAATTCTTCTGACAAAATTGAAGCTGCAGATATTAAAAAAACTAAAGCTAATTTTCTATACTCTGAAAATGACAAATTCTTTTTTATGAATAATAACACTTATGAACAATTCTTCCTAAATATTAGTTCTTTAGATAATCAAGAAAAGTTTTTAAAAGAAGGAGAGGAAGTAGAGATATTGTTATTTGAAGAAAATCCAGTAAATATTAAATTACCACAAAAAGTTAATTTAAAAGTTATTGAATCTCCCCCTAATATCAAGGGTGATTCTGCGACCTCGCCTAGCAAAAATGTTGTTTTAGAGACTGGATATAGTATAAATGTTCCTGTTTTTATCTCTAAGGATGATATAGTAAGAATAAATACAGAAACAGGAGAATACGTAGGTCGTGTTTCGTAAAATACTTTAAAATTAAAAAGCGTCGGATTATTATACTAGAAAGTCCAGTCGTAGAACAATATCTGAATATAATCTTAGTAAGTCAAATAAGATCTTTAGAAATAATTACAGAAACAGGTTATTTGGTTTCAGTAACAATTCTTAATCCTAGCGCTTCCGAAAATGATATATCGTATTTTTCTACATAATCAACAAAAAATAAATTAAATCACGAGTAGTTCTATCTCTGAAATAGAATGATTTACCTACATCTTGTCTTGAAATAGGTATAAAATGGTCTCTATAAAAGTAATTGATAATACTTTAGTTGTTATTAGTTTAATTAGAGAGAACAAAATAGCTTAAACTAAATATATCACATCAGTCCCAAAAAAAAGGAGTGCAAATTTTAGAAAAATGATTAAAATATATTTATCAATATAAATTAATTAAACCAGAAGAAACGCTAGTTTGTGCTAAAAAAATATTAAGCTAATTTTCTGCACACTATATTTAAGCCCCTGTAGTGAAATGGATATCATTCGACGCTTCGGACGTCGCGTTCCGGGTTCGAATCCTGGCAGGGGCGTTAAAAGATAATAGAATAAATATATTATAAGCCCCCATAGCTTAATGGTAAAGCAGTTGCCTCTTAAGCAATTGACGTAGGTCCGATTCCTACTGGGGGTATTTTTTTATTACATCTTAAATTTTAAAAATAACAAACAAAAAGAGAGTTGTGTTACCACAACTCTCTTTTTATCTTATTTCTTATTTTACAACCTTCTTAAAATCACTTCCTGCTTTAAATTTTGGTACTTTCATGGCAGGAATCTTAAGTGCAGCTCCTGTTTGGGGATTAACACCCGTTCTAGCCTTTCTGTGGCTAATAGAAAAAGTTCCAAAGCCAGCAATTGCTACTTTATCACCTTTCTTAAGAGCTTTCTTAACAATGCTAACAAAAGCATTTAAACATCTAGCTGTTTCTGCGTCAGAAGAAGTCTTTGCTTCAGCAGATATTGCTTTGATTAATTCACCTTTATTCATAAGTCTACATTTTAATGTCCACAGATTTTAGTTACTATGGAAAATTGATTAAATTATTACGACCTTCTAATTAATTTTTAATTGGCATAATAAGGTAAAGATAAGTTTTATCCTTTACTGCTCTGATTAAGCCAGGAGAGTCATCATTAACTATCTCTAGACTAATTTCTTCATTAGATAGATTATTCAAACCATCAATTAAGTATCTATAATTAAAGACTATTTCATTAGAATCACCAATAATATCAGCATCTAATATAGCTTCATTTTCGCCTATTTGATTATTTACTGAAGAGATTATTAAATGATTTTTTTTAGGTAAAAATTTTATATTTATATCATTAACTCCTAACTTAGAAAAAAAGCTTGCCGACTTAACAACTCTCATAAATTCTTCCCTATTAACTAAAGCTTTTGTTTTAATGTTTGAAGGGATAGTTTGTTTATAGTCTGGATATTTTCCATTGATTACACGAGATATAATTTCTGCATTTTGATAAACAAATAAAATTTGATTTTCAGATAAATATAATTCAATATTCTTATCTTTATCGCCTTTAATCACCTTAGAGACCTCTTGTAGTGTCCTTAATGGGATTATGACATCTCTATCACACTTTAAATCATTTTTTTCTAAAGGGATAGTTATTTCAGTTAAACGATAGCTATCTGTCCCTACAATAGTAAGTTCTTTTTTATTAGACCCATTTTTAAAAGAAAATAAAGCTCCACTTAGTTCCATCCTCACCTCAGAAGATGAAATAGCAAAAATTGTTTGTTCTAAAGCATTCTTTAATTTTTTAGATTTTAATAAACATTTCTTTTTGGTATCTATTTGAGGGATAATTGGAAATTCCTCTGAGGATATTCCTTTTATCTTTGCTTTTTGTTTGTCTGTACTGATAGTTAAAATATTTTTACTTGCTTCAAATTTTAAAATCTCTTTAGGTAAAAGATTAACATAATTATTTAAAATTTGAGCTGGAATAGTAATACTTCCCTCTCTATCTATTTTAGCTCTAATCTTTATTTCAATTGCTATTTCTAAATTAGTACTACTAATTTTAAGTTCTCCTTTTTTAGCTGTTAATAAGATATTATTTAAAATAGGTAAACTAGTCTTATTAAGACCTGCAATATGACTACTGATATTTAAACCTTCTGTAAGATTTTCTTGTAAGCAAGAAAATTTCATAAATTAAAATATTGTTTTATAATATTATATATTATTATAATATATAAATATTTATTTATAAAATTAATAATAAGGGTGTAGAAAAGATATAATAACTTTATACTTTAATGATATTTTAGCCTATTTTGAGAATAAAGGAAGTGGAAAACAGACTAAAATATGTGTAAAAGATGTGTAAAGAATATGTATAAAAAAATTAAAAAATATAGATTGTATTTATCTGCAAGATATTAACATAGAATTCCCCAGTTAGTCTACATCTTTTCAACACTTTTTAAAAAATATAAAGGCCAAACAAGAAATTGAAAATAAGAGAAAAAAGATAAAATAATTATAGAGATAACAGAAATAATAAAAGTTAAGCCTGTAATGAACGCTAAGTACAAAGAAGGAGACATTAATTGCAATGACAAGCGCAAGAGAAAAGAAACGGGAATTAAAGTTCCTAAGAATATTAAAAATATCATTAATCCAAATAACATAGTTACAACAGATAAAGATAAAGATATTTTAATTATTGAAAACCAATTTTCAAAAAAGAATTTTGCTGATTTTTTAATACTAGTAAAGAGTTTCTCCTTTTTAATGATTACGAAAAATAGACTAAATTTAGCTATAAAAATGAAAATTAAACTCAACAATAAAATTATTACAATGTAACTTACTATAGTCCAGCTAGGGAGTGCGTTAGAATTTAAATAACCCTTAAATAAAAGAGGGATGTTTAGGAAAATAAAGATAATTCCTCCTAGTAATAAATAAATAATTATTGTTGGTCCTAGAAATTTATGACTTTTGATAAATATTTCATTAAAAGATATTTTAGACTTGCTAGAGCTTTTGTTGAAATCTTTAGCCAAAGAAATGATTATAATTTGTGCCATAAAAACTAGATACAACGACAAAGCAATAGTAATTAAGATAAAGATATTAGGTAAATTAATTTTTTGGAAGCTATTATGAACTAAAATAAATATATTAGAGATTTCTTTAGATTGGAAAATAACAGGAACTTTAATATTGTTTATTAATCTAGTTAAATAAATAGTTATTTGATTCAATATGCTAATAACTATATCTATCTCGTGATTAATAAAGAATATTAAGAAAAAACCTAAAAACCAAAATTTAGGATTTTTCTTTACAGATATAAAAGATTTTTCTAGAATTTTTTTTATTTCAAGAATAGACATAATGTTATCATTTCATAATTTGAGCAAATTCACCTTTTTCTAAGGTTTCTTTTTCCAAGAGTATTTTAGCAATTTTATCTAGCTTTTTGTTATTTTTAATTAATAGATTTTTTGCTTTTTCATAGCATGAGTTAATAAATTTAGAGATTTCTTGGTCTATTAATTGGGCACTTTTTTCGGAGAAATTTCTTTTTTCGGAGATTTCTCTTCCTAAAAAAATCATTTCATGCGTTTCTCCAAAAGTACGAGGTCCCAATACTTTACTCATTCCATATTCGGTAACTAATTTGTTGGCTAGGTGGGTCGCTTTTTTCAAATCGTTAGCTGCACCGGTAGTTATCTCTTTAAATTTTATTTCTTCACTAACATATCCTCCCAACAAAACAGATATATCATTAATGAGTTCTGATTTTGAACGTAAAGATTTTTCTTCTTTAGGCATTCTAAGCGTATAGCCAGCTGCTTGACCACGAGAAATAATAGATATTTTTTGCACTTGGTCAGAGTCAGGAATATAGTAACTAACTAAAGCATGTCCAGCTTCATGATAAGCGACAATTTCTTTTTCTTTCTTTGTTAAAATATGACTTTTTCTTTCAGGACCTAATAAAACTTTTTCAATGCTATTCAAGATATCTAAATTGTCAATTTTACGTTTGTTCTTTTTAGCTGCCAGGATTGCTGCTTCATTTAATAAGCTTTCCAAATCTGCGCCAGTAAAACCAGCAGTTCTTTCGGCAATATTTCTGATATCAACATTTGTCTTTAATGGCTTATTCTTTATATGAATTTTGAGTATGTCTTCTCTTTGCTTTATATCTGGTAGATTTAAAACAACTTTTCGATCAAATCTGCCTGGTCTAAGTAATGCTGGGTCAAGAATGTCTGGACGGTTTGTAGCAGCAATTACTATTAGCCCTATATTAGGTTCAAATCCATCAAGTTCAACTAATATTTGGTTTAACGTTTGTTCTCTTTCGTCATGGGAGCCACCTACTCCAGATCCTCTTTGACGACCGACAGCGTCTATTTCGTCAATAAAAAGAATTGAAGGAAGATTTTTCTTTGCTTTGTTAAATAGGTCTCGTACACGCGAAGCTCCAACGCCGACAAACATTTCAACAAATTCTGAACCAGATATGTGGAAGAATGGGACATCTGCTTCACCTGCTACAGCTCTTGCGACTAAAGTTTTTCCGCATCCAGGAGGGCCGATGAGCAATATACCTTTAGGAATTTTAGCCCCTAATGCAATATATTTTTTTGGTCTTTTAAGAAAATCAACAATTTCATGTAGTTCTTCTTTAGCTTCTTCTATACCAGCTACATCTTTGAATGTAGTTTTCTTTTTTTTGTCTTTAGTATTAACGTTTTTAGCTTTGCTTTCTCCGAATTTCATAGCCTGAATCCCTGCTCCTTGCATCTTGCGAGTAAAGAAAAAGATTAAAACAAATAGTAATAATATAGGAATTATAAAGGGTAAAATGACGGTTAAAAGGAAGTTTCTGTTTTTTAAGTTTTTAACTTTAATGCTTACATTCATTAATGTTTCAGGGGGAATATTGTAATTATTAAGCAATTGATTTAAGGATTGACCTTCTTCTTTGAATGAAAATTGATTTTCGTTATTGTTTAAAACAATGTTTAGTTTATTTTCTTCTATAGTTATTTCTTTAACTTTTTTATCAATAATTTGTTGAGCTAATTCATTTAATGTTATCTCTTTAATGTCTTTATTTTGTTCATTGAATAAGCTAAAAAAACCAGAAATAACTAGCAAAACAACAAAAAAGATTAGAAAATTTTTCAATAAAGATTTCATATTAAATATTTTTTAACTTATTATCTGTTATTTTTTTAAAGACAGACCTAATCTATGATTTCCTGGTTCGATAGAAACAATTTTAAAGCTTAAGACATCTCCTACTTGAGCGATTTCAGATATATTTTTTGTTGGCTTCTCAGATAATTCAGAAATATGGGCTAAACCATGAATAAGGGGGTCTAATTCGACGAAAAGACCAAAGGGATTTATTTTTAACACCTTTCCTTTAACCCTTTGTCCTAATTTATATTTTTTGTCTATATTCAACCACGGGTCTTCAATTGTCTTTTTTATAGATAGAGACACCTTTCCTTGCTCGGTAATATCAATAATCTCTGCTTTTATTTTATCTCCAATGGCAACTACATCTTTAGGGTGATCTATTCGACGCCAAGCAAGCTCAGATATGTGAATAAGTCCTTCTTGATTCTGGTCAAACGTTATAAAAGCTCCAAAATCAACTAGTCCGCTTATTTTTCCTTCTACCACATCTCCTACTTTATATTTATTTATGACATCCTTTTTGGCGTTTTTGTCTGTATTCTTTTCTGAGACCACTAAAGTGTTGTTCTTTTCGTCAACAGTTATGATTTTTGTAGTTATTTCTTGGCCTATAAATCTTTTCAATTTTTCTAATATCTTATTTTTGTTGCCACCTTCCACTCTAGGATAGTTTTCGTTTTTTAGTTGAGAGACGGGTAAAAATCCTTGTATCTTGCCATACTTGACTATTAGACCACCTTTGTTAGCTGCTGTTATTTTTACTTTGATATTTTTTTTGTCTTTTTCTATTTCTCCCAATTTATTCCAGATTTTTTTATGGCTGGCGGAACGAAAAGAAAGCTCAATTAAACCCTTTTCGTTTTCTAGCTCAATTACAGTAGCTGAGATTTTGTCTCCCCTTTTTAGGTCAGAAAAATCGCCCGACTCATCTAATAATTCGGTGCCACGTACAACTCCTGTAGCTATCCCATTTAAGTCTAGATAAATTTCATTTCGACCAATTTCTATAACTTTTCCCTCAGCTAGTTCATTAAGCTTTGGTAATGATTTTATTATTTGGAAATAATCTTTTTTCTTGGATGGTTCTTGCATAAATTAAATTAGTTAATTCTGCCAAAAATATTTTATTTTTTTAGCAAATGTTAATTAGTTAGATATATAGTCATATTTTATCATTAAAAGAAGGATTGTCAATTGAAATTTGGAGATTATGGGTTAGGTAATCAGATAATTGGGGTTATGAAAGGATGAGTATTAAGAATCAGAAACGAGCATTGCTGATTGTTGATTGTTGAGAAATTCACAAGCAATCAACAATTAATCTATTTGACATCTATTGTTTGATGCTTTAATCTTATCTTATGTCTCAAAAAATAATAAAAAGACAAACTGTCATTCTTTTTTTATCTGTCTTAATGTTAGGACTTTTTATTTTTGCTACCTATTTTTATTGGGTTCCAGACACTTTAATTGATTTTGTCCCTGATAACATTCTACTTTACTCTCATTTAAATCTTAGTAAATTTCATTATTCAGGATATTTGGCTCAAAAATGGCTTAAAGCTAACGACGACAGGATAGAAAATATTTTTAGAGAACATTCGGTTGATTTTAGCATTATCAATTCTTTAGAAGAGATAGCATTGTTTGTTTCAGCGGAAGACAATTCAGGCGTTAGCCAACTTGAACTAATCCTTAAAAGCAAAATAGGTTTAAATGATTTACAAAAAATGTTGCCATCTTCTTGTTTTGTGGAAAAGATATCAGACAAAGTTTTTAGAATCTCTTTTCATATTAATTCAGACAAGACGAGAGATTTAACATCTTTCTCTAGAGAAAATAGATTTTGTTTCATTAGCCCTTTTGACAAAACTCCATCTTTAGTTAATGGTTATATTGACCTAGGAGTGATGTCTGTCTATTTGCCTGCCCCAAAAATACCAATGGAATCTAGGTTTGTTAAGTTTAGTGTTTTATATTCTTCTCCGCAAAATAACAAATTATTTTTTGAGATAGAGAATAAGAATACTTTTGACCACCCTTTATTTAGTTCACAAGAAAATGATTTTTCTGTTTTAGGGAATGATTTTGATTTTGTTTTTGTTTTTCCGAGACAAGAATCTATTAATGAACTGGAAGATAGAATCAAAGTTTACCTAGCATCGCAAAACCCTAAAGAACGTAAAGTTATATTGCCAGACAACTCTTCTTTTGTAGAAATAATTGTTGACACCGAAGATTTTGTATTTAAAAAAGAAGGCTTGATAGATTATTGGAAAGAATCTCCAGACTATGGCTTTGAAGTTGCTCTTTCCGAAGACGAAGAAAGCACTTTTTTCTCTAATAATCATATTTTATTAAAAGAAATTATTCTAACTGAGCAAAAAGAAAATTCAAAATCAGCTTTGTACTGGGATGTTAATAATACTTGGTTGCAAAGATTGGCGCTTAAGGAAAAGAATCAAAAAATTGAAGGTTTTTTGGAATTGAAATAATTTTATCAAAAAGGATTGTGGATAAGTTGACTTGCTATTTGTCTTTTTGATTATATACTAATATTTAAACTTTTAAATAAATAATTAATTTCTAAATTTTAAAAAATATTTGATACTTCTCTTTGCAGAGTATCAAAAAATCTTTTTCTCTTTAATTTATATTATTATGTCTAAAAATTTTTTATCTATCACTAAAGATAAGCTAAAAAAACAACAAGAAAAAATTAAAAAACAATTAGCAGAAATATCTAATCGTAGCAAAAGAAAGGGTGGTTATTCTTATGAAGCTAAATTTCCAGAATATGGTCGCTCAGAAGACGAAAATGCTAACGAGGTTGCTGATTTTGCGGATAGTATTTCTCTAGGGAAAAGCTTGGAAAATTCTTTATTTAATATAGACTTGGCTTTAAAGAAAATTGCCAATAACCAATATGGTATTTGTGAAATTTGCAAGAAAAAAATTAATCGCAAAAGATTAGAGATATTACCAACGGCTAGATATTGTTTAGATTGTAAAAATAACAGAAACAATGGGCTTTAATATTAGCAAAAACAAGGCGTTAATGCTTTCCCGAGCTTCTTTTTTTATATACCTTTTTGTTTTAGATAGGATTTTAAGAAAGATTGCTATAAAGGGTTTGATAAATTTTTATCCAAACAAGAATATTGCTTTTGGGATTCCTTGTCCAGATTTTATCTTATATCCTTTATTGGGATTTATCTTTTATTTTATAGTTAGCAATTTTATTTCTGCTTTTCAAAAAGAAAAAGCAGTAGAATTTTTTGCTTTTTTCTTAATTTTTGTTGGAGCTTTAAGTAACGTTTTAGACAGAATTAATTATTCTTTTATTATTGACTACTTGAATATTTTTTCTTTAAGTGTTATTAATTTAGCTGATTTAATGATTTCTGCGGGAATTATTATTTTAATTGGCCAGAAAATTTTTAATATTCGCTTGATTAAATGATTTAATTTGTTATATTCATATTATGAAGGAAAAAGAAAATAATAAAAAAAAGAATCTCAAAAAACACAAACGTTTATCTGCGGGAATCCGTAAATTTATTCGCAAAGAGAAGGCTCGTTTACGTAGAGAGGTTTCAAATCCAAAAGAACGAGGCAAATTGATAGATAAATTACGCGAAGGATTTATTTCTAAACCTTAACCTATTAGATTATGAAAAAAGGTGGTGTATTTTTGAGTTACTTAATATTTGTAGTTTTAGTTCTTTTTATATTTTTTTATTTTAGTTCAAGACAAATAACAGAAGAGAGTTCAGTTAACGCAACGGAAAACGTTTCTTTAGAAGAGAAGCGTTTTACTATAGAGAAAGGAGATAGTTTAAAAGAAATTACTAGTAAATTAAAAGACCAAGGTATTATTAAGAATGAACTTCTTTTCCAGGCTTATGCTTTTTTGTCTAACGCAAGAGACAATCTTTTGCCAGGAGAGTATAATTTACCTAAAGAAATATCTTTGAAAAGTTTGCTTTCCATTCTGTCTACATCCCCCTTGGCGGCAGAAAAAACCGTAACTATTATAGAGGGTTGGGACAATAAAAAGATTGCTGTATGCTTAGAAAAGAATGGTTTAGTTAGTCAAGATGATTTTTTTGAAGCATTAGACACGTTGAGGTCCGATGAGGATTTTTTGTCTTTGTATGAATTTTTGCCCAAAAACATAAAGGAAACAAAGGCTTCAGAAGCGTTCCAAGGTTATCTTTTCCCAGATACTTATCGTTTTTATGAAGAAACTACAGCACAGGCAATTATTAAAAAAATGATTTCTAATTTTGCTAATAAATTAGACGCAGAATTAATTCTTGGAGCCGAAAACTTAGGAAAAACAATTCCAGAAATTGTCACACTGGCATCTTTGGTCGAAAAAGAAGCATCTTTGGACCAGGATCGTCGATTAGTGGCTGATATTTTTTGGAATAGAATTAAAATTAATTGGGCATTAGAATCTTGTGCTACTATTAATTATATTTTAGGAGAACCAAAAGAAAGATTGAGTTTTGAGGATACTAGAATTCCCTCAGCTTATAATACTTATATCCATTCCGGTTTGCCTCCTGGGCCAATAAATAATCCTAGTTTGTCTTCCATTAAGGCGGTTATATATCCTCTAGAGAATAATTATTGTTGTTTTTTGTCTGATAGTGAAGGAAGAATTATTTTTAGCAAAACTATTGAAGAGCATAATATGAATAAGCGAATATATTTGCAATAAAGTTTATTTAAAATTTTAAAAAATGTTTTATTTAAAGAGATTAGATAAGCGATTGAAAAAATTTTATTATAATTCAATCTTAAAATTAAAATATTTTTGGCTAACGAAAGTTGTCATAAAACTACCTTTTGCAAGAAGAAGTCTTTATGTCAGACAATTTATTAAATTTCTTTCAATCGGATCGATTTCTACTTTGATTGATTTTCTTATTTATATTTCCTTAACTAGATTTTTTGCTTTTGGACAAACTCACTATTTGTGGGCAAATTTTATGGCAATGGTCATTGCTTCAACGGTCAATTTTTCATTAAACAAAAAATGGACTTTCACTGGCGGGAAAAAAAAGGCATTGCATCAATGTATTAGTTTTTATATAGTATTAGTTGTTGGTTTGTTTCTTTATCAATTTCTTTTTGGGTTTTTCGTTAAAACTTTTGGTTGGCACGACATTGTTGCTAAGGCAATTACCGCTTTTGTAATAATGTTAATACGTTTTCATTTACATAAATTTTGGGTTTTTAAATAAATATAATTAATTATAACATTATGACAATACAAGGGGTTAAAATTAAAAAAATTGAACGGCACTTTGACGATAGAGGTTTTTTTTCTGAGATTATTAAATTTGGGGAAGAAACATTTAAAGAGGTAAAACAAACTAGTTATACTGAAACGTATCCAGGGGTTATTAAGGCTTTTCACTGGCATAAAAAACAATATGACGTGTGGTTTCCGCTTAAAGGTAATATACAGGTTGTTTTGTATGATACTCGAGAAAACTCTTCAACCTTTAAACAGACACAAGTAATTTATGCTGGGGAGGACAAACCTTTGCTAATACTTATTCCGCCAAGAGTAGCGCATGGCTATAGAGTTTTAGGTGTCAAGAGAGCAGGACTTTTATATCACACAAGCGAAGATTATGACGCCAAAAATCCCGACGAAGAACGCATTCCATTTGACGATGCTGGTATAGCTTTTGATTGGGAGACTGAAAATAAATAATTTGTAGTGTTTTAATTAGAAGAACCCTTCGCCTTGCTCAGGAACCTTGAAATTAAATACTATTATACAAAAATTAATGTGTTTTAATTATGAAATTATTAGTAACTGGAGGAGCTGGTTTTATTGGTTCTAACTTTATCCATTATATTTTAAAAAAATATTCAGATTACCAAATAACCAATCTAGACGCGCTTACTTATTGCGGAAATCTAGAAAATTTAAAAGAAGTTGAAAATAATGTAAATTACAAATTTGTCAAAGGTGATATTTGTGATGTTGAATTAGTTGATAATTTAATAAAAAATTGCGATGCAATTGTACATTTTGCGGCAGAGAGTCATGTAGATCGTTCTATTTTGGATTCTTCTCCCTTTATTAAAACAAATATATTGGGAACGGTTAATTTATTAAATGCAGCTCAAAAATATAACAAAAGGTTTCACCACGTTTCAACCGATGAAGTATTTGGTAGTTTAGGGTCTATTGGATATTTTTGCGAAAAATCTCTTTATGATCCTCATAGTCCCTATTCTGCTTCTAAGGCGGCAAGCGACCATCTTGTTCGTTCTTATTTTTATACGCACGGACTACCAATTACTATAACAAATTGTTCTAATAATTATGGGCCATACCAATTCCCAGAGAAGTTAATTCCTTTGTTTGTAACGAATCTTTTAGAGGGAGAGAAGGTTCCTATTTATGGGGATGGTTTAAATATTAGAGATTGGCTTTATGTTGAGGACCATTGTCATGCCATAGATTTGGTATTGCATAAGGGCAAAATTGGAGAAACTTATTGCGTGGGGGGAGATGAAGAAAGAACTAATATGGAGATTACTCGTAAAATATTGGAAATCTTGGGTTTTAACGAAGAAAAAATTGAATATGTTGTTGACCGTAAAGCTCATGACAAGCGATATGCCATTGATGCTTCTAAAATTAAAAAAGAATTAGGTTGGCTACCAGAACATACCTTTGAAGACGCAATGGAAAAAACCATTAAATGGTATACAAAAAATCAGGAATGGTGGAAAAGGATTAAAACAGGTGAATATCGTGATTATTACAAAAAACAATATAATAAATAATTTATGAAAAAGTTATTTGCTTTTATTGGTATTATTGCTCTTTTAGGAATGAGTTTAATCGGAGTACTCAATCTTTTGCTATCTAGACCAACAAATACAGAGCAATCAACAAATAATAAAATACAAGAAGATAATTTAATGACAAAGGGAAAAGAGCCAATTAATGTAGAGCCAATTTTATTAGAAAAATTGCCGAAAGAAGAAGAGGCTGATTCTATTTTAAGGCCAAAAGTTAAAATAGATGTTCCCTTTTACGTTCAATCTCCTTTTGCTAAGTGGGACGATTTACATAACGAAGCTTGCGAGGAAGCTTCGTTGATTATGGCAGAATCTTGGATCAAAAATGAAGTTTTGGAAAAACAAGAATTGAACCAGAAGATTTTAGATTCAGTTGTCTGGCAAAAAGAGAATTGGGGCGGACATTTTGACCTTAATTCACAAGAAGTAGTAGAGCTAGCTAATAAATATTTTGAGATTGAAAAAATATATTATACTTTTGTAAATTCCGTTGATGACATAAAGAAAGAACTAAATAAAGGTAATTTAGTTATTGTTCCAACAGCTGGTAGATTGCTAGGGAACCCATACTATCGTACTCCCGGACCCGCCTATCATATGTTAGTTGTTGTCGGATACAATAAAAAAGACATAATTACCAATGACCCTGGTACACGTAATGGAGAAAATTTTTCTTATTCTAGTGATGTTTTTTTTAATGCCATTCATGATTGGCCATTTTCCATAAAAGAGTCTAAATTTCTTTCTAATGACGAAAAGGCAGAAGAAGTTAGTTTGCAGGGCGAAAAAGTAATAATAGTGGTAGAGAAATAAAAAAACAAAGAATCCTTATATCCTTTGTAATTTATATACTAACCCAATGAGTTGGGTTAGTTATTTTATTTCTATCTCTATTTTGTCAGTTACTAGAATTTTTCCGTTTACATCAATGACTTCTGCCCATATTTTATGTGAGCCAATGTCAGCCATAGTCCAAGGGAAATTTATTATTCCTGCACTTTCTGGAGAGAAAATAGTTCCTAACAAATTAGAGCTTTCCCCTAATTTTTGGTCAAAGAATTTAATTTTTTGGACACTCAGGACTGGAATAGCTAAAGAAAGATTGGTGGGGAAATTTTTTTGATAGATTGTTTGTCCAGAAAGAGGTCTTATCCAATTTATTTTCATAACAAATGAGGATAAAGTTTTTATCCAAACTTCTTTAGATTTGTAGTTATCTATGTCGTCAAAAACGGAAACTTTAATTTTATGTATTCCGGCGTTTAATCCCGATAGATTAACTTCACATATTCTTTCTTCTTCTTGCCCTGAGTTTTCTGCATTGACTTCAATAATATCTAATACTATGTTATCCACAGAACATTTTATTTTCTTTATCCCCCTCGTTGACGAGGCCTTAATACTAATTCCTAATATTTGTTTATTAATTTCTTCTCCATTTGATGGCGATAGAATGGTAAGAAAAGGTTCGTTGGCGGGAACATGTAAATCGTCATATTCTGTGGGTGGAGCTCCCGCTTTGTCAGGATTTTTGTTAAGCCATTCAGCAATTCCTTCTTGCCAACGTTTATATTGTGGGTCTAAAGATGGATTAGACGGCGCTGGACCTTGAGGGTCATCCTTATCTACGTAGTTTAGAATAGAGTAATAATTTTGGAAAGTTTTTTCTTCTACAAAAGATATTGGAGTTAATTCTGTAGCTAATTTTTGAGATGCTTTATCAATTTTAAGCGTAATGGTATCTTCGGGAATTTTTCCATTAAGAATAGGTTTGTCGGTTTGGATTTCTTCTGGAGAGTTGAACTTTTTAACTGGCGTATCGGACAATACTTTTTTCATAAATTCATTCCAGATAGGCGCAGCTAGAGCAGACCCATCTGCCTTACCTACCATAATCTGATTATTATTGTTTCCTACCCATACGCCAGTGACTAAATTAGGTGTATAGCCAACCGTCCACGCATCTCTAGAATTGTTAGTTGTCCCAGTTTTCGCAGCTACGGGTCTATTGGCCAAAGTGAGTGAACTTTTTTCTCCAAAAACATAACTGCGAGCTTGGTTGTCAGATAAAATATCGTTTATTTGGCGAGCAGTTTGGATAGATATTACTTGTTGTGATTCTACGAATTTAGTATCAGTTTCTTCTAATATTTTTCCTTGATTGTTTTCTACCCTTAAGATACAAGTAGTTGGTATTTTTTTTCCTTCTCTAGCGAATATGCCAAATGCAGCTGTATGCTCCAGAAGCTTAACCTCTCCTCCACCCAAAACCAGAGAAAGCCCATAACGATCAGGTTCGGTAAGTGTTGTGTAGCCCATTTTTTTAGCTAAGTCAAGAGAATTTTTGATGCCAGTAAGATAAAGAGCTTTAACCCCAGGAATATTTAAAGAACCAGCCAAAGCTTTACGGATAGTTACTGGTCCATAATATTTTTCATTATAATTTTTAGGGATATAATCTCCCCCCCCTGCTGGACCAAAGTTAGTTTCTACGTCAAAAAGAATAGTATCAGGTGTAAGTCCTTTTTCAAAAGCTGCAGCATATACAATGGGTTTAAAAGAGGATCCAGGTTGACGACTAGAAGTAACAATATCTACTTGTCCGTCAATTTCTTTATTAAAAAAATCTTTAGAACCTACCCAAGAAAGAATTTCTCCTGTCGGCACGTCAATACTAACTAATGCTGCATTTGAAGCTTGAAAGATTTTTTCGTTTCTTTCTGCGCGTTGAGTTATTATCTCTTCAGCAATATTTTGTTTGTTTATATCTAATGTAGTGATAACCTTTAACCCCCCTTGCTCTACTTGTCTTTGCCCGTATTTTTCAATTAATTGTTTTTTAACATACATTACAAAATGTGGGGCAATAATGTTTTCATGTTTGAGAACTATTTTTCCTAAAGTATCTATATTTTGAGCTTGCTTTGAAGCTACGTCGGTAATATATCCTTCTGCAGCCATCGTTCTTAATATAAAGTTTCGGCGTTCAATTAATTTTTCTCTGTTGCCTCCGTAAGGAGAGTAATAGGTGGTAGCTTTCGTGATTGCCGCCAAAAGAGCTGATTCATCAAGGGTTAAGTCGCAAGCCGATTTATTGAAATAGATTTGACTAGCTGCTTCAATCCCATAGGCATTTGATCCGTAAGGAATTTCATTAAAATACATTTGTAATATTTCTTTTTTTGAAAACTTTTTTTCAATTTGATAAGCTAGTAATAGTTCTTTTATTTTGCGGATATACGTTTTTTCTGATGTTAAAAAAGCATTTTTTACGAATTGTTGAGTTAAGGTTGAGCCTCCTTGCACTTTCCCGCCTTGCAATACATCAATGATTATGGAGCGAAGGATAGCCTGTAAATCAAATCCTTGGTGTTGAAAGAATCCTTTATCTTCCACTACAATAGTTGCCCATATTAAGTTTTGAGGAATTTTCGACAAATCAATTATAGTTCTTTTCTCGTTGGCAAATATTTCATAAAGAATGGTTTTGCCTGTTCTATCATATATTTTAGTACTTTGAGCGACCTCTCTCTGAAGTAGTTTATCTGGTTGTGGTAAATTGTGATTAATCCATGCAAATGTTATTGCTATTAAAGCACTAGACAACAAGGACAGAAACAATACTACAATTAAAATTTTCTTCCCAAAATAAGAAGAATATTTTATTTTCTTTTTTGGAATTAACGACCTTTTTTTCCAAGTTTTTGCTTTCCTTTTCCTAGGAACAGAAACCCTTTTGGAAGATTTCGTAATTGGTCTTTTTTTCCATGTTTTGTTTTTCCTTTTTTTGTTTATCATATTGAGATTTTTAAGGTTTTTTAATTTTAGCATAATTAGACCTAAATTACAATTGGCTATTGGCAAGTTTTGAAAAGGTGGTATTATAGAAATATGTTGAAAAACAAAAAAATGCAAATTTTTATTATCTCTCTGATTGTTATTTCTTTGGTTAGCTCAGGGTTTGGATGTAAATGCGTGTCTAAAAAGATGAAAGAAAGAATTAAGCCTATTAATTTAGTTTATTGGAGAGCTCAAGACGGAAAAGATGCTTTCTCAGATATAATACAAAGTTTTCAGAAACTTTATCCACACATTTCTATTACTTATAATTTAATCCGACCAGAGGAATATGAACAAGCGCTTTTGGAAGCTTGGGCTGAAGATAGGGGTCCGGATATTTTTTCTATTCCTAAGAATTGGTTAGGAAAATATCAAACTAAAATTTTACCATTAAAACCTTCTCAGGAAATAATAATGACTCGTCAGATTATGGCAGGGACGATTAAAAAAGAGCCTAAAATTATAGAAGAAAAGAAAAAAGCATTAAATTTAAGAGATTTAAAAGAAATTTTCGTGGAAACGGTTTCTAACGATGTTTTGATTGATGGCAAAATCTACGGTTTGCCATTATCTTTAGATGTTTTGGCTCTTTACTATAATCGTGATATTTTAAATGAGGCAGGTATTGTTAGTCCACCACAAACTTGGCAAGAATTTATAAATCAAGTAAGGATATTAAATCTTTGGGACGCTTACGGAAATTTCATTCGTTCTGGCGTTTCTTTGGGAACGGCTAATAACATTGAGAACTATACAGATATTTTATCTTTATTAATGTTGCAAAATGGCACTTCTATAGTTAACGAAAACGGACAAGCAGTTTTTGACCAGCCTCTTTTGAATGATAATACTTATTTCCCGGGACAAGAAGCTCTTCGTTTTTATCTTAGTTTTGCCAGCCCATCTCAAGAAACTTATAGTTGGAATGAGCAAATGCCTGATTCAGTAAGCGCTTTTACTCAGGGATTAACTGCTTTTTTATTTGGTTATTCTGATTATCTGTCTCTAATAAAAGAGCAAGCTCCTAAGTTGAATTTTGATGTTACGAAAGTTCCTCAAATTAGTAGCTCGTTAAAAGAAGTAAATTATGCTAATTATTGGATAGAAACAGTTTCCAAGAAAACAAAGCATCCATATGAAGCGTGGGCATTTGTCTTGCATGCCACTGAGGCGCAAAATGCTAAGACTTTTATAGAAAAAGCGAAAAGACCGACTGCTCATCGCAGTTTAATTCAATCTCAACTAGAAGATTTTGATTTAATGCCATTTGCTTCTAGCGTTTTAACTGCTAAAACTTGGTATCAAGGAAAAAAATATTCTTTGGTGAAAGAGGCATTTCAGGAAATGATAGAAAATGTTTTATCTGGGCAGAAGACAATTCAACAAGCGATTAAATATTGTGTTAAAAGAGTCAATTTAACAAATTAAGCATCATTAGAACATTATGTTGGATAATAAAAAGAAAGTTATTTTTATTATATTAGTATTTGGGCTATTATTTTTTAAATTGAACGCTAATTTAGCAAGAGCAGAAGGCGCAGCTGGACCCTGTAATGGTTTTTGTGAAAAAAAATGTCCTAAACTAAAAAAAAGTGGAATCGACTATGATAATGGTTGTCGTGTAGTTGGCGTTAATGGTAATAATGCATTGTGTAGTTGTTGCGATTGCAATACAGTTGGCAATGACTTAAAATGTGACTGTCAATGTCAGAATGAGAACAAGATTACTGATTGTTATGTTGGGGGTTTATTTAGGGACCAAAGAGTTGCGGTTTGCGCTTGTTGTGGAGATTGTACTCCGGACGATTTGTTATATATTGGTGTTAGCGTGGCTGAGTTGATTTTAAAATATTTAGGTGTCATTGCCCTAGCGTTTTTTGTCTTAGGTGGTATAATTTGGATAACATCAGGAGGTTCAAACCAAAAAGTTCAAAAGGGAATGGCAATTCTTAGAGGCGCGATTATTGGCATGATTATTGTTATAGTTGCTTATTCAATGGTCAGGATAATTATGAAAGATGTATTAAAAGTAGATTCAAAATATTTACCAGAACCAACCTCTGAAGAACAAAGGACTTCTTGAAATTTTTTAACATTTTTTAGTATATGAATAAAAAATATTTTATTTTAACTACTATTTTATTTGGGGTTTTTGCTATAAGTTGTGTTTCTTACGCTGCTCCGTCTGTTAAACTTACCGACCCTTTAGGTGGACAGGCTAATGATATTCCCGTTTTAGTAGGTAGTATTATTAAGTATGTTTCAGGGATTCTTGGTGTTCTAGCTTTAGTTATGTTTATCTATGGTGGTTTAATGTGGATGACTTCTGGTGGGGCGTCTGACAAAATTAAAAAGGGGAGAGATACTCTTGTGTGGGCAGTTCTTGGACTTGCTTTAATATTTTTTAGTTATGCTCTTTTGGATTTTATTCTTAAGGCATTACAGCAATCTTAGTAAAACCCGCTTGACAACTCGTTAAATTGTTTTTAGTATTAAATAATAATAAATTAAATAATAGGTCGAACAATTAATATCCTTTATAAACATAGAGAAATGAAGATTTCTACGCAAAAATTTTTACTCTCAGCAAGCATAGTGTTATTGTTTATTCTGTTATTAAGCCCCGTATTTGTGAAAGCAGATCTTGTGCTTAATGATAATTTAAGTCAATTTCAAACAGGAGCTGGTATAGGACAAGCTAAAATAGGAACAGTTGTGGGCAAGGTTACAAAAGCTGTCTTAAGTATTTTAGGTTTAGTCGCTTTGATTATCTTTATATTCGCTGGCTTCCAATGGATGACCTCTGGCGGAAACAAAGAAAAAATTCAGGGCGCGCAAAAATTAATGAGCTCGGCAGTTATTGGGCTAGTCATTATTATTCTTGCTTACGCAATCGTGATTTTTGTCGTTGATAGTTTATCTACGGTTACTAATAAATAATTCTCTTGGTTAAAAAGGATTAGAAGAGGTTCAAAATGAAAAAATATTTACCTTTAATTGGCATAGTATTGATGCTTGCTTTAGTGGCAATGCCAACTTTAGCACAAAATCTGGATAATCAGTTTTTGGCTAATTTTGAGGGCAACGCTGGGATTGGAAACGCAGGTCTTGGACATATCGTTGGGAAAATTATTAAAGCTGTCTTAAGCGTTTTAGGCTTAGTCGCTTTGATTATCTTTATAGTAGCTGGCTTCCAATGGATGACCTCTGGCGGAAACAAAGAAAAAATTCAGGGTGCGCAAAAATTAATGGGCTCAGCAGTTATTGGGCTAGTCATTATTGTTATTGCGTACGCAGCAACTAATTTTATTGTAGATACATTGTCAAATGTGACAGAGTAGTAGCAATTTAGTGGGGGCGTAAAAGGTAACTATAAGTTTTTATGCAAATTTCCATTTACACAAGGAAAGGATTTTCTTGCGCTTTATTAATGATTGTTTTGTTATTTCTCTTTTTTGGTATGCAGGTTTTTGCAGATTCTCCAATCGAAGGGCTTGGGGTCGCAGCAAGTCAGGCAGGCATTAAGACCAGTGGTTCTATAGGATTGATACTTGGTAAGATTTTCAAAAAAGTATTAGGAATAATGGGTCTTATTTTGTTGGTATTGTTTGTTGTCGGTGGAATAACATGGATGACTTCTGGAGGGAGTGCCGAAAAGATTAAAAAAGCGCGAGAATTGTTAATTAATGCCATAATAGGTTTAGTCATTGTTCTGTCTTCTTATGCTTTGATTGATTTTGTTGTGACAAGCCTATCAAGTGTTACGAATTGAGTGGGAATTATTTTGCATTGACATATTAATTAAAATACACCTGACATAGTAATGTCAGGTGTATTTTTTTATTCTTAAAATAAATATTACAATGAATGGTATTGCAATAGTAAACGGTATTTTAGTTTAACGATTTCTTTTAAGTAATCTAAAGCTGTTCTTAAAATTTTCACTTTTGTTTTTCTTCCCTTTTCCTCTGTCCAATTAACAGGTATTTCTTTGATGTTTAAATTGTAGTGACGGGCTAATATTAAGAGCTCAGTGTCAAAAAAAAGACCATTATTTTTAATTTTTGGAATAATTTTTTGAACAGCTGGTTTAGAAAGTGCCTTAAATCCGCAGTGAGTATCAGTTAGCTTAATGTTAAATAACATTTTAAGGATAAAGTTGTAGGATTTAGAACAGACAGAGCGCATTAAAGGCCTTTTGCATTTGCTTTGTTTGTGGTATCGTGAGCCAATGATTAGATCATATTTCTCTTCAGCTATTCCTTTAATTAGAGTAGGGGTAAATTTCAATTCTGTGGCTAAATCAGCGTCCATAAAAATATTAACATCAGCTATATAGTCCTGCCATGCTTTTTTAATAGCGAGCCCCTTTCCTAATTGAGATAAGTGAAAATATTCTAAATTAGAATATTTTTGTTTTTGTTCTTTAACGATTTTTATTGTTCTGTCTGTTGAACCGTTATCAGCCACGATTATTCTCCATTTATATTTTTGTAGATTATTTTCACAAAAATCAAATAATTGATCAATGTTTTGTTTAATGATCCTTTCTTCGTTATATGTTGGGATGACAATTAAGACGTTTTTCTTTTTTAGATTATGCCTAACCTTCATAGCTTTTATTCTAATAATTCTTTAATTATTTTTATATTTTCCCCAGCAACAGAATTGAGAACTTGACCATTTTTTTCTCCAGGATCTTTTTCTAAATCGTAAAAGATAATCTGTTCTTTATCTGAATTATATTGATACTTCAAATTGTTGTTGATAAAACTTAAGGGGCACTTATAATCAGAAGGTTGGATCAATGGAATAAATTTATTGTTAAGTTTTTCTTTGCCATTGAGTTCGGGCCAGAAGGATTGGCTAAATTTATTTTCAGGATAATTAATCCCAAAGGAATCCAAAAATGTTGGCAAAAGGTCTAAGTGGCTATAAGCGCCATTTATTTTTCTATTTTTATATTTTTCTTCGTTGCCCATGATCAAAACTAAAGAAGTGGTGAAGTTTTCCTCAAAAGCCATCCTTTGGTTAAAAGTATTGTTTTGGTGAAACTCAGCTGGCCAACTGTGGTCGCCTAAAATAAGTAAGGTGTAATTTTTTTCAGGAAAAAGTTGATTAATATCTTCCCAAGCAATAGTTAAGTACTTGTCCTGCAGAAAAGTGGTATTTATTATTCTTTCGCGATGGTTTTTAGGATTTTTATAAGGGACTGAGTTTTTTAATTCTAATGGAGTAATAAATGGCCAATGATTGGTTGGGCCTATTTCTATGTATAAAAAATTGTGTCTTTCTTTGTTCTTTTGAATATAGCTAAAAGCTTTTTGATAGAAAATGTCCTCCCTAAAACCCCAGAAATATTGAGGGTCGTCTTTAGACATAAGATCATTAGCATGTATTTCATCAAAGTGTAAATTTTGCATAAATTCTCCCGTTTTAGTAAAGCCCAGGTCATAGCTTTTAAGAAAAAATGTTTTGTATCCTAAATACTTCATTATTTCTGGCCAACAAATGATTTTTTTGTCAAAACCACTAGCAACTAATGTTGACTCAAAAGAGCCAGGAATAGAACAGAGTAAGTTTTCTTGAGCCAGTATAGTCTCAATGCTGTTACTATAAAATTTTGGGAAAAGAATACCGTTTTTAGCTATTTTTAAAAAAACAGGAGTAATTTTTTCATTAACCAAAAAACCATTTAAGCTTTCTACTTGGAGGATGATAATATTGTCTAAATATGATGGAGTCTCATTCTGGTTAATTTTTTGGGCTTGAGATATTATATTTTCTCTGTTTTTCTCGGATTTTTGGATTAAATCCAAATATTCATTTTGATAATATTCTATTACATTGTCTTTGCAGAATAACGCTCGGACCGAAATGAATAGTTCATTGCTTGCAGACGGAAAAATAAAAAATTGGACTAAGGTTACAATAAGTAGAACTAAATAAATAGTTTTATTTTTGATTTTTAATCTTATTTTTTCAATAAATAAACAATTTAAAAGAGCAACAAAGGACAAAATTATCAAATAGTAGATTAAACTTAAAATTATATTATGGCTATAACTCTGAGTAATGCGTTTGATAAAGTAAAAATTAGGGTTATTTCCGAACAATGCGAGATAAATAAAAATAGATAGGTATAGTAAATAAATAATTGTAGACAAAAAAAGTCCAATTATCCTTGAAATTTTAGAAAGAAAATATAGTAAAAGAATAATAAAAATTATGACCTGAAGCCATTTATACAAGCCAAAAAAGCTATTAGATTCCCACGAAGATACTACAAGAATCGATAAATTAGTTGTTGCAAAAATAACGATCAAGAATACTTTATATATTATTTTTGTTCTGGATATAGAAGTCGGTGTATATGCCACTGACGCCTTCTTTGCGATATTGTGATATTTTTTCATTATTATTTAAGGTATGTAGATAAATTTTTATTTTATTTTTTTTCAACTCTTTGATTAAAAAATTGGATATTCTGTCTGCAGAAATTGACACTGTGTTCACAAAAGGATATTTCGAATTAATTTCATAAATATTTTTTAAATCAATCTTTTTTGAATGGTAAAGTGCGTATATTACATTTTTAAAATTATGATATTTGCTAATTGTTATAATGTTTTTTTCTGAATATACCTGAGGGATTATTCTGTATATGAGTGCGTAGTCATATTTTTTTGTTTTTTCTGTCATTATTTTTACACATTTTTCAAAATCGCCCTTAATGTCAGTTATAAATATAGTTTCTTCTTTTTCTTCCATAAAACTTAAGATATCTTCAAAAGATAGGGGGGTGTAGGCATTAGTCGTTATTTTTTCATTTAAAAAATCTTTTAACGTCTTGTTTAGAATTATGTTATGGCTAGCCACAATATGATCATCTTTTGTTAGAGATAAATCAACTTCAAAAATTTTGTACCCCTTTTTATAACTTGACTGCAGTGCTTCTAATGAATTTGTGTAAGTATATTTTTCTCCATTTTGTTCAATGCCCCCGAGAGCGTGAGCTATTAAATCAAATTGCATTGGAGGAATGTTATTTTTAAATAAATTATTTTTGTAAACAATCGCTTGTTCATCTTCGTAAACTTTTTTTAAGTTTGTTGACCTTTTTAGCAATTTTACGAATTTTCCATCGTTTCTACATTTAGAAGCGATAATATATGAGGAGTTAAATCTTTCTTTAATCACTTTTGCTGTTTCATTTGGGTTTGTCTTCCCTGAAAATAAACTAAGCCAATCATCATAAAGTTTTTTATCATATTCATACATAAATGTTTGGTCTAAACCATTTATATAATAGTGACTATCGTCAAAGTAAAATAATTCCGGAAATATGTCCCAATTGCTATGGAATATTATTTCTTGGGGAGGAACATTGTTTTTAACCCATTGAGTTGCTCCCTGAAGGTGATTGACTGGGCGAGCTAAGCTCTGATAATTTTGTCTTGAATTATAAACTCCACGGATTAAATAGAAGCCAAGAAAAAAAATGCAAACTGAACTTAATATGATTGTTGCAATAAAATAAAAATTATTTTCAGTTGAACGAAACAAACCTTTAATTTCCTTTTTAACTTTATCCCAGTTTATACTTTTTATAATCTGCGTAAATATTAATGCATTAAAAATAATGAGTGTAGGTGTTAGATATTCAATAATTCGGCGGGCTTTTAATGTATAGAATAAGAAAAATAGAGATATAAAGAAGAAGAAGAATTCCTTTGTTTTTTGTTTTTTAATATAGACAATAAACCATGCAATTGAAATAATGTATGGCATCAAGAGTGGTAAGGCATCAATGTAAAAATTAGATACTTTTGGCGCATACCATTCTGCGCCAACTCCAATTATATTTTGATAATTTAGGGCGGCAATTTTTATTGTTTGAAACCAATAAAAAGGAAGTGTTTTTGGAAAATAGGGATTAATGATAAGCCCAGATAGCAGTCCGAATGTGCAAGCGCATAATAGTTTGTTGTTTGTTCTACTAAAAAATAATTTTAAAAAAAGAGTGAATTTTATTGATTTTTTGTTAATTAATTTTTTTATAGCATATGAAAAACAATAAATAAGCACGCAAATAAACATTAAAGGCCATCCCCCATAAAACCAAACGTAAAGAAGGGAAATTATAAAAACACCTAAATATTTTTTTTTGACAATAAGATAAAAACCTAAAATTAAAATAACCAGAGAGAGCGCTGGACTCCGGCTAAGGGACATTCGATTTAAAAAATTCATTATAAGCAAACTGCTTAATGCCCAAAAAATAGGTATTTTAGCCTTAAATCGGCGGAGTAACCAATAGATTGCTAAAATAGCTAGACCTGCGAAGAAAGCGCTAGCTAGCTTTACTTTCAGCAAGGGGTCTATTTGCGTAGATAGAGCGTCAAGATTTTTAGGAGTTGGAATGCTTAAAAATGGTAGAAGTAAAAAATGATATCCAAAATGATGGTCAACAAATAGATTTTTATAAGTGGTAAATTGAGTCCATGGGAAATTTTTAACAACACCGCTTTCTTTTATGAGTAGTGCCATTTTAGTATGATAAAATCCGTCGGGACATAGTAATGTCGGTGGAGCTAAAACATAAAGAAAAATAATAAAAGCAATGGTGAATATTATAAAATAAAGCAACCATCGCCTTTTAGATATGGAATTATAAATTTTATAAACAAAGTTAAGCATTACTTCATTTTATCATTAACATTTTACTTTGTCTATTTAAAATGTTAATATACTATATATGAGTGGACATTCTAAATGGTCAAAAGTAAAACATTCTAAGGGGGCTTTAGATGCCAAAAGAAGTGCCTTGTTTACCAAACTCGGCCAAGCTATTATTATTGCAGCTAGAGAGGGTGGTGGTGATTTAGATTCTAACTTTAAACTTCGTTTAGTCGTAGAGAGAGCAAAAAAGGCAAATTTACCCAAAGATAATATAGAAAGAGCAATTAAAAGAGGTACGGGAGAAATAAAAGGCAAGAAGATAGAGGAAATAACCTATGAGGCATTTGGGCCTGGAGGCACTGCTTTTATTGTAGAAGTCTTAACAGATAACAAAAACAGGATTGCCACTAGTCTTAGAATTATTTTCAACAAACATGGAGGGAGCTTGGCTGGCAAAAATTCAGTTCTTTGGATGTTTAATCGTTTAGGAGTTATTCGTATAAACTCTGATTTGATTGAAAAAAACAAGGAGGAGTGGCAATTAAAGATTATTGAGTCAGGCGCAGAAGATTTTAAAGAAGATGGGCGGGAATTGGTTATCTATACAAGTCTTAATAATTTACAAAAGCTTAAGGAAGTTGTTGAAAAAGATGGGTTAGAAACAGAAAGCGTGGGAATAGAATGGATAGCGAAAGAATTAATCAGCATTGATGAATCTAAGAGACAAAAGGTTGCCACTATTTTCGAAGAACTGGAAAATGACCCTGATGTTCAAGACTATTATACCAACATTAGATAGAAATTATTAGAATATGGAATGAAAATTCCTAATACCCAAATGATAAAAGTGAAAATTGCTGGTTGCTGATTGTTTAAAAATCCACAAATAGCTAGCAATTGATAACAGCAATCAATAATTAACAATTGGTCAATTTAGTTTTGTTGTGTTGTTCTGTTAATTTGTTTAAATGTTTTAATATTTTATGATTATTCTAGGAGTTGACCCAGGGTACGCGATTACTGGATATGCTATTATTGATGTTGATGCTCAAACTAAACTAATATCTTTGCTCGATTATGGGTGTATTTTATCTTCCTCTAAAGATATTTTTTCTAAAAGATTATTAATTGTTTACGAGAAGATTAAAGAGATAATAGAAAAATATAATCCAGACAAGATAGCTGTAGAAAGTATTTTTTTTGCCAAGAATGTTAAGACTGCTATTAAGGTTAGCCAAGCTAGAGGGGTTATTGTTTTGGCAGCTGCGATTAAAGATATTGAGGTTTTGGATTTTACTCCTTTACAAGTCAAGCAAGCTTTAACTGGCTATGGCAGGGCTTCTAAAAGTCAAATTCAACAAATGGTGAAAAATGTTTTGAAACTAAAAAGTATTCCACGTCCAGATGATGCCGCCGATGCGTTGGCTATCGCACTTACTTGCGCGCAGACAAAGTCATGGGAACATAAGAACAAGTTGAAGCTACCTGGGGACTGAGTTCCTAAGCAATAAATGTTTGGACGCTCAGTGTTTAAACAAATGAGAAAAATACAGGGAAACCTGTATTTTTTTTACTTGGGGGCCGAGTTTTCAATTAGATTATTTTTTTATGCTCTGATGTTATTATACTCTCACGCTCTAACGCTTTGGATATATGTACCCTACTATTTGCCATCTACCTTGAGACGTGCTTTGCCACGCAGTTGTTCTTTTTAATCTTCTGGTAACTGGTTTTTGTGTCCAACTTGGATTTGACGGGCCGTTCATTTCCGAGAAATAAACATAGTCATTGTCAAATTTTTCTATATAAGCGACATGTCCATACCAATTATTACATCTCAAAACCACTATTGACCCTTCGTCGCCCTTGTTTAGAGTTAATCCTGTTCTGAACCCATCGTTTCTAGCGTTTTGTAGCCATGTTCTAGCATTTCCCCAATTATTTGGACCTACACATTGACCCAATTCAGTCGCCCATTTATAGGCCACCCAATCAGTGCATTGTCCTGGTTTCGTGTAGTAACGTTTACATGATGCACAACAACGTTTATATCTCCAATCTGTATAACTACAATTACTTTTTTCAGTGGCTGTAGATAGAGAGGTTGTTGCTCTTGGTTTGTAAACTGGTTTTAATTTTGGCAAAGGTGAGGCTTCAGGGATAATTAGTGTTTCCCCTACTTGTAAATTATCGGGATTAATAAGGTTGTTAAATTCAATTATTTTTTCGCTATCTGCTTTGTATTTTTTTGCAATTTGCAAAAGTTTTTCGTCCTTTTTTATTTTATGTAAAATTCCATCTACGGGTAGAATTATTAATTTGTCTCCAGGTTGAATATTGGCTCGCCAATAAGTTAAATCATTTGCCCAAAGTATGGTCCAAACACTTAGGCCGAATTTTTCAGCAATATTCCAAGGATTATCATTAGGTTTGACTATATAGTATTCAATTTTAGTTCTGGTGGGTAAAATATTTTTATTGACTTCATTGTTGGAAGCAACTAAAGCAGTATTATTTAAGGTTAGCGGAATTTCAGATGGAGCCCCTTCTTCTCTTAATAGAGTGGCGATTTGGAAATCATGATTTTCTTCCTCTAAATCTTGCTCAGAGGAGATTATATCTAAATGAATGTTTTCGTTAGTATCTTCGGAAAAAATAATATTATTACTTTGATTTATTGTTTGAGAGTAAGAAAATAACACAAAAAATAAAACAGCCATGATGATAGGCAGTTGTTTTCCTGGTTGTAATTTTTTAAAGGTTTTAGATAGAAAATGTCCAAAATAAATAACACGAAGAATGCTTCCCTTTAAAGCTTTGATACTATGCCTGACAATTTGTCGTAATAGTTTATCTTGCATAAAACGATTTTTTTTTGTATGATAATAATTATTATGCCTAAAATTGTAAAAAAATCAAGTATGAGTTATCAACATCTGAATTTAAACGCGAAATGGTTTAAAATTTGGGATAAGTTGGGGGTTTATCACACATCAGAACAAACAGACCAAGAAAAAAAGTATATTTTAGTTGAATTTCCTTATCCATCTGGGGATGGTTTACATCTTGGGCATGCTTTTGCTTTTGTTGGAGCTGATATTTATGCGCGCTTTCAAAGAATGCAAGGGAAAAGAGTACTTTTCCCCATGGGTTGGGATGCCTTTGGTTTGCCAACTGAAAATTATGCCATTAAGACCAAAGCTAATCCTCGTCAAATAACTAAAAAGAATACGAATAGATTTAAAGACCAGATGAAAGAACTGCAACTTTCATTTGACTGGGAGAGAGAAGTCAACACCACTGACCCTGATTATTATAAATGGACTCAGTGGATTTTTGTTGAATTATTCAAAAGGGGATTAACATACAAAAAGGAAATGCCTATTAATTGGTGTCCTAAATGTAAAATAGGGTTAGCTAACGAAGAGGTAGTGAATAATAAATGTGAAAGATGCGGAGCTGAAGTTTCGCGTAGAAATATTTCTCAGTGGATTGTAAGGATTACAGATTACGCAGACAGATTAATCGATGGTTTATCTCAAACAGATTTTATCAAAAAAGTTAGAACAGCGCAGATAAATTGGATTGGGAAAAGTAATGGGGCGGAAGTTATCTTTAAAATTAAAACTAACAGAAAAGAAGAGGATTTAAAAATATTTACAACTCGTCCAGATACATTATGGGGAGCGACTTTTATGGTTTTAGCCCCAGAACATCCTTTGATTAATAAATTTTTAGATAGCGATTCTATTAATTCTACTATTAAAGAAAAAATAAAAGAGTATATAACTAAAAGCAAAAATAAATCCGATTTAGAAAGAACAGATTTAGCTAAAGAAAAAACAGGAGTTTTTAGTGGATTTTATGCAATTAATCCTGTAAATAGTAAGGAAATTCCTATTTGGATATCTGATTTTGTTTTAATTTCATATGGGACTGGAGCTATTATGTCTGTTCCTGCTCATGACCAAAGGGATTGGGAGTTTGCTCAAAAATTTGGTTTAGAGATAATTCCCGTAATTCAACCTTCAACGAATTGGGATTTTAAAAAATGTGCTTATACCGATATTTCAAACGGAAAAATTGTAAATTCTGAACCAATTAATGGTTTGAGCCCAGACGATGCTTTTGAAAAAATGATCAATTGGTTGGAAGAGAAAAAGATAGGTAAAAGAGCTAAAAATTATCATTTAAGGGATTGGATTTTTTCTCGTCAACATTATTGGGGTGAACCAATTCCAATGATTTATTGTCCTAAATGTGGATGGCAACCCGTTAAAGAAGAAGACCTGCCCATAAAACTTCCAGAGATAGAACATTATGAACCAACCAATACAGGAGAAAGCCCTTTGGCTGAAATTGAAGAATGGGTTAAAACTGTTTGTCCTAAATGTGGAGGTCCAGCGAAAAGAGAAACAGATACTATGCCGAATTGGGCGGGTTCAGATTGGTATTTTTTAAGATATACTGACCCCAAGAATAAAAAGATGTTAGCTAGCAAAGAAAAAATGAAAAAATGGCTTCCAGTTGATATTTATATTGGAGGAGATGAACATAATACTCTTCATCTTCTATATTCTCGTTTTATTTATCAATTTCTATGGGACATCAATGTTGTGCCAAAAGAGAATCTAGAGCCATATCAAAAAAGAGTGTCTCATGGAGTAATTCTTGGCCCAGATAACCAAAGGATGAGTAAATCTAAAGGTAATGGGATTGCCCCAGAAGAAGTAATAGGAAGGTTTGATAAATATGGGTCAGATATTTTAAGAATGTATCTAATGTTTATTGGACCCTTTGAGGGAACTATGGCATGGAATGACCAAGCGCTAATGGGTATAAAAAGATTTTTGGAAAAAATAGAGGATTATATTGATTCTTGGACATCTTCCCAAAAAGAGCATCCAGAAGCAATACATAATAATGATATAAAACCTTTACTACATCAAACAATAAAAAAAGTAACTGAAGATATTAAAAATTTAAGATATAATACAGCTATTGCTTGTTTAATGGAATTTTTAAATAAAATAAAAGCAAAAAAGGGTAAGATAAACCAAGATGATCTTGAAATTTTTCTTGTTCTTTTATCCCCATTTGTCCCTGTTTTTAGTGAGGAGCAGTTACAAAAAATTGATTCGTCAGTACAAAGTATTTTTTTGAAATCTTGGCCAAGGTTTGATTGTCAGTTGGCTAAAAATAAAAAAATTGAATTTGTTGTGCAGGTTAATGGTAGAATTAGGGGTAGGTTTAAGACTAAAATTGGGCTTTCCCAAGAACAAGCTGAAAAAATTGTTTCTTCAATGCCTCAAATCCAGAAATATTTACAAGGAAAAGAAATTAAAAAAGTAATTTTTATCCCTGACAAATTAATTAATATGGTTATTTGATTATTAATGAGTCAGAACACTATATAACGAACAAAAATATTAATGCTTAGATATCAAACCAGAATTGTTGATTGTTAAAAATCCGAAAGCAGTCAACAATCGACAACTAATAATCAACAATTAATTTGCGTTGCGTATTTTATATATAATAATGAGTGTTCTAAAAGAAACTAAATCTACTTGCAAGCAGTATAATTTTGTCCCTTTGCGTCGTCGGGGGCAAAATTTTTTAATTAATCCTAAGATTATTGAACGGATTATAGATGTAGCTAAGATAGATAGGGAAGATATTATTCTAGAAATAGGTCCAGGTCTAGGAGCGTTAACAGAAGAAATTGTTAACAAATG
>Ga0190304_1000115_pt1 | contig 35781 bp, 29 predicted proteins | sample 48700712_MG_FD_161670 | JGI IMG/M metagenome (GOLD analysis project Ga0190304, IMG submission 161670) | Hydrothermal vent sediment bacterial communities from Southern Trench, Guaymas Basin, Mexico - 4870-07-1--2_MG | ecosystem: Environmental > Aquatic > Marine > Hydrothermal vents > Sediment ...
AAGGAGCCCGCTACTAGGTATAGAGGTGTTCACGTCAACGACTGGGAGAAGTGTATCGGATGCGGAAACTGCGCAAGAATATGTACCTGTCAGGCCATTACCATGGTTCCGATAGACACAATCGAGCCAAAGCCTGGCACTACAAATTTGAGACCACAGGTTGATTATGGAAGATGCAGCTTCTGTGGTCAATGTGTAGATATATGTCCTACAGGATCACTCAAACTATCAACCGAATACCTTATTGTCTCTCCAAACAGAGAAGACTATGTCTTTATCCCTAATTTGAATAGAGATTCAGGGCCGGGAACTGGTTGGGAATCTGATATCGAAACTCACCTCTTGAAATTTGATAAAGAAGAGATGCCAAAAAGACTCCCCGAAGAGCGAAAGAAGGATTTTGATCCTGTAATTCTTGGATTTGCAGATGAGCAGGCTGTAGTTGAAGGCTACAGATGTCTTGGATGTGCACTCTGTGTGGATGGATGTCCAACTCATATGTTCATTCCCGAATACATTGAAAAGATCAGGGAAGCAAAATATAAAGATGCTCTTGACATCTTCTTTAAAAACAATCCTCTTCCGGAAATCTGCGGGATCGTATGTACCCACAACTGTGAAGACGCATGTATTTATTCTTGGAGGGGACAGCCGGTTCAGATAAGATATCTCAAAGGATTTGGGGCGTCTAAAGTTGGCAATTACGGGGAAGTCATAAAAGTTGATAAAGAGAAAAAGATCGGAAAGCGTGTGGCAGTTATCGGTGCCGGTCCTGCAGGATTGACGCTGGCATTCTATCTGAGAAAATACGGTATAGAGGTTACCATTTACGAAGCCTATCCTGAACCCGGTGGAATGATGAGATATGGTATCCCGAGGTACAGACTTCCAGAGAAGGTACTGAGAAAAGAGATAGAATTCATCAAGAGTACAGGAGTGGAGATAAAATTCAATACAAAAGTCGGTAGAGAAATAAAATTGAAGGAATTGCTTCAAGAGTATGATGCCGTATTCATAGGAGTTGGTTTCCACCGAGGCCTAACAATGAAAATACCCGGAGAAGACGCTGTAGGAGTCATTCAGGCAGCAGATTTCCTCAGGGACGTTAGCATGGGTAAAGAAGTGAAGATTGGTAAAAGGGTAATCGTAGTCGGTGGTGGAGATGTGGCCATGGACGCATCCAGAACCGCATTTAGACTGGGAGCAGAAGAAGTAATTATCATGTACCGAAGGAGATGGGTGGATATGCCTGCACATGAGGAAGAGAAAAGAGAAGCCAAAGATGAGGGGGTGATTTTTATGACCCAGATATTGCCCGTTGAAATCGTGAAAAATGAAGATGGTAGCATAAAGGTTGTAAAATGTGTAAAGACCAGGATGGTTGACAGAGGCGGGAGAAGACCCGAACCGGTTCCAATTGAGGACGAGGTATATGAAATGGAAGTGGATACTGTGATACAGGCAATTGGGCAGAGAGCGGATTATTCACTTCTTAATGAGGAATTCAAGGGCAAAATCCAGCTGGATGAAAGAGGTACTAGAATAATTGTCGACGAGAACGGAATGACCTCAGTAGAAGGACTCTTTGCAGGTGGTGATGTAGTAAATAGAAGAGGTGACATTGTAAGTGCTATTGCAGACGCAAGAAAGGCAGCAAGGGGGATATTGAAGTATCTGGGGGTAAGGTAGCTTTTTTACCACACCTTAGAGTTGAAATATAATTATCTAAAGTATGAAAAAAAGTGAGTCATATAGGCCCAATATTATTTTAATAATTACGGATTGCCTCCGATGGGATAGTTTTTCCCAGATGAACGTGAAGAAAGAATTTGACTTAATTTTACCACACGTTTACTCAGTAGCCCCTAGTACCTTCTTTTCCATTCCTTCACTAATGACTGCAACCTTACCTTTTGAAGTGGTAAAAAATGCTATGATTCCCCCAAATTTTCCCTTCTATCTTCCCCTTGTTCTTCATAAAACAGGCTACAAAATAGTATGGATTACCGGGAATATTGTCACTTCAAAATACTTTGGTTATACTGGAGATTATTTCTCATTTTATGAGGATTTTACTTACAAAAAGCAGACTGATATCACTCTATTAGAGAAAAACATAAAAAGGTCTGCATCTTATAACAGCTTCTCTTTCAAACAAAAACTCAAAGAAAAACTGAAGTCAAATTATCCTACTTTATTCAAACTCATAAGTCAAAATATAAAAATTCTTCGAGCTGCAAAGAACAGGCTTGGCTTTAGTAAGCTTTATGAGGATCAAAATTCTGCTTTTGCAGCTAAAGTGAGGAGTGAGGAGATTTTGAACATATTTTCTACTTTACTTGATAACGGAGTTGAGCAACCAATTTTTGCATTTCTGCACCTTATGGATACACATGCTCCTTATGGACCTCCCTCATTGGGTAGAAAGAGACTCAGCAAAATCGAAAAACTCATGAGGAAATTAAACTATCATCCGCAAAAACTAAATCCTTCTGAAATCAGTACCATAAAAGAGTTATACCAAATGGAAGTTCAGTATATGGATCATTCTCTGAAAGCATTGCTTCGCCTCATCTGGGATAATCTGGGCTACGAAAATACTGTTGTGATTTTGATTTCAGACCATGGTGAAATGCTGGGTGAAAACGGCTATTTTACTCATCCAGGCGATCTCCTTACCGATGAACTTCTTCATGTACCTCTTGCCATAGTGGGAGAACCTGCAAAAAGTTTAAAAATAGATAGAGTGGGGCTTTACTCTTCACTGATTCTTGACAGATTGATTTCAGCAATTCTGTTCGATTCTGGTTCCAGAATTCAAAAGGACTCAGTAACTTTATCTATCGGATACCACAGATTGGAGTTTGGCAAATACTTTCCTACAAAAATTGCTATTAGAACGGAAACGCAAAAGATTATATCTGATATCACAGAAGAACTTGAAACACAAAAGAAATTTGTAGCTTATTTAAAGCAACGAAGGAAAAAGATACTCTCAGCCCGATTAAAACTGGACTACTCACAATTTTACAAAGAAATGACGTATATAAGTCAAGATGTTTCGGAGATAAACCTTATATAGAGTAGCATTTTGCATTTTAATTATCGTTGAATTATACTTATAATAAATGCGAAAAACTATTCTTAAACAGATTTTGTTAATATTTGCCACATCCCTGGTATTCATACTTACTCTTTCCTTCGCTCTTAAACCCCGTTATACTTCCAGAGCAAGCTTCATTCCAGTAATAACGGGTATAGGGGCTTCCTCTAACATCTCAATGATGGGAGAAATTCTTTCTACGCTAATGGGGAGGATAAGTGGTCCTGCTCAGCTCTATACAGATCTGATACATTCTCGGGTAGTACTGGATAGTGTTATCAATAACAACAATCTAAGATCCCATTATAAAGTAAGATATAAAGAAGAAGCCGAAGAAATACTGAAAAGCCGTCTAAAAGTAGAAATATCTCCTTCAGGAATGGTCAAAGTCCAATATTCTGATGACAATCCTAAACTATCACAGAAAGTGCTGAGTGATTTATTATACTATTTAGATTTATACAATATTAATTCACTTAAAAAAATGAAAGAAAAAGTTATTTCATACTTACAGATACAACTAAGGTCTATCGAAGATTCGATAAACATTTATCAGCGTAAACTCATTGACTTTGAAACTAAGAATAAGACCATCATAATGGACAAAGAAGTTCAGAGCTTTATCAATCTGTATGGAACCTATAAATTAAATGAATACTCCCTCAGGTTAACCAAAAACTTCTTCCAGGAGTTCCTAAAAGATACATCTCCCTATAGTATGGTAACAAAAAGCAAGCTCAATGCACTTAACAAACTACTTGCTCGTATGGAGAAGGAAAGTACAGGAGGGTTTGGCGCAGGTTTCAATATTCCACTTGGTAAAATTCCGTCGCTTTTAATTGAGTATGTAAATCTTAAAGAAAAATTAGAAGCCATGACCTTATATTATTACTCATTAAAAACAGAACTGGAAAAGCTTAAAATAGATACAGAAAAACCTATCAGTTCTATAAAAGTAATAGATAAACCTGAATTTCCGGAGAAAAGAAGCTGGCCCAAAACAAAAACCTTTTTACTTGTGGGAATCCTGTTTAACTTAGTAATTTTGTCGCTATTATACCTATATAAGTATTATTATCCATCCCTCAAAAATTACTGGGAAAACCTGATGGTTTAAGTAAAACCTCTCTGAGTATGTAGGAGAGAGGTATATATTTTTGTTAATTTATTAAGAATACTCCTCCTGCTAAAAACTTCCTTGGCCCTTTCTGCTATTTTCTTTTTATTGAATATATTATAATTATCCAGCATCCATGATATTGCTTCCGCTAATTCATCTTCATCACCTGGTGAAACCATAATGCCATTCTCGGGTGTTATCAATTCTACTACTCCTCCAACTCTGGAAGCCACAACAGGTAAACCTGCCATATGGGCTTCAATTACAACACAGGGTAAATTCTCTTGATAACTGGGAAGCACCAAGAAAGCGCTCCTGCGCATTAATTCAGCTATTTCTCTCTTGGATAGAAAGCCATAAAATCTAACCTTATAATTGACTGCATAATTTTTGAGCTTGTGTATCAAAGGCCCATCTCCAACGATATGTAATTCAAAATCATCTCTGAATTTGGAGAGGTAATCAAGAGAACGTAAAAGGAGCTCTAACCCCTTTATAGGATGAAGTCTGCCCACGAAAAGGATCTTCTTTATACTTTGATAAAGAGGGGTACTCGTTTTAGGAGGGTAAAAGATACTCTCATCAACAACATTAGGGAGAACCTGGTACTTTGCCTTTATTCCATAGTTTTTGATAGCTCTCATCAAGAACCTGCTAACCGGTAATACAAAATTTGCGTTTCTAAAGACAATCTTTGCAATTATCAGTGAAAATATATTTAATTTCTTGAGGGGGAACCCAGACCAATGCTCACTCACAACATAAGGTATATTGGCCTTCTTTTGTATAAGATAAGCTGCCAGGGCAGACTCATATACGTTAGCATGGATTAAATCGGGTTGCCACTTTTTTTTCATAAGGTACCTGAACCCTTTCAACATATTGTAAGTCATTAGGAAAATAGAAAATAGACGCGGATTCAACTCCTTATGATAAAATCTGTAAATTTTTAAATTTCCGCTTTTTTCAATTGAGCTGAACTTGGTGAAGCCTTTAAACTTGGGGATAGCTTCACTATGTATCACAATAACGTCGTGTTCTAAAGCAACAGTTTGAGCCAGCTCCTCAATGAATATGCCACTACTTAAATTCAAATCAGATGGATACCATGGAGTCAAAAAAAGTATTTTAAATTTTCTTTTGTTTTTCATATTACTCAATTCTGGATTTATAATAAAATATATTATAGAGCCTGAGGCCTTAAAAATGAATAAACACAAAATTAATAAAATTCTTTTTATTTATCCTGGACAGTTGGAAAAGGCGCCATTCTCTGGCTCTTCTCTGAGACCAATCAGGTTACTAGAGGGCTTCAAGTCACTAGGATTAGAGATGGATATTATTTCAGGGGATAGAAAACAACGTGAGAAGACAACGATGGAAATAATCCGAAAAATCAGAAATGGATACAGATATTTGTTTACATATATGGAATCTCTAAATCTCCCCGTTATTTTATCTGACCCTAGTCACATGCCCTATTTTCCTGTATATGAGTATCTTCTCTTGAAATTATTGAAAGCCAAAAACATTCCTATTGGCATATATTATAGGGACATCCACTGGAAATTTGACATTTTCCGGAAAAGGATTTCTTTTCTAAAAGGGTTATTAGCCTACCCTTTCTTTTATTACGAATGGTCTATCTTCACATCGTATACTGATATTATCTTTGTTCCCCACCAGAAAATAGCTGACTACCTTCCACAAAAAAATAAAAAGAAACCTAAATTAGTAGCCCTTCCTCCTGGCTGTGAAAACCCACCTCAGAAGGAAATAACAAGAAGCACCTCTCCAAGAAAGGAACTCAAACTTCTCTATGTAGGTGGAATAACGCCTCCTCTATACAACCTTTCTTTGATGTTTAAGGCACTTGAACACTTTAAGCATAAAAATATAAAATTAACTATATGTACAAGGGAAGGTGAATTGGAAAAGCTGGACCAATTTTATACATACTCAAAATTATCTAATATCCGATTTGTAAGCAAAAAAGCGAACCAGTTAAAAGAATTATACACTGAAAATGATCTGGTGCTACTTACATTAAAACCACATACATACTACAGGTTTGCTATGCCGGTAAAACTTTTTGAGGCAATTGGTTACTTAAAGCCGATAATCACTATTAAAAACACCGCTATGGGGGATTTTGTGGAGAAAGGAAATATAGGTTGGACAATCGACCCAGATCCTGAGAGTATAGCAGCTCTTTTAACGCATCTCCTTAACCATCCTGAAGTAATAGCAGAGAAAAAGGAAAATGTGGAAAAAATAAGAAGATATCATACATGGGAACAAAGAGCTAAGGCAGTCATTGAGGCATTTGAACCATTTTTTCAGAGTTGATAGACGCTTCAGAAAGACCAATCACTGCCCATAGAAAGGTATGGAACTCTATAGAAAGAGTTAGTCCCATGAGCATAATTCCGAGAAGAGCATAACATAAATAATAATAAATCGTATTTTTATGCCTTAATTTGTACAATCTGTAAGCATTATTTAATATTATAAAAACAAAGAATATTGCTCCTAAAATCCCTGTCTCGCAGAGAATTTCAAGATACATAGAATGTACTAATTTGGCTCTCGATGAGAGAACACTGGAGTATTCTAAGAAATTTCCTATACCAATACCAGTAATAGGGTGCTTTTTAAAAAGTTGTAATGAAAGTTTTAATAGATTTATTCTCTCCCTTATGGACAAATCAAGAAACTCACCCCGAATTATGGCATTTAAAATTGTTTTATATCTTACAAAATAAGGCAAAGTATATATTAACGTCACAAGAGTTAGTAATATTATCAATGAAGCGGCTATACCCTTTGCTTTCCACTTTTCCAGTATTAGAAGTATTATTAAAAAAGAGAAAACCAGAAATCCGGACCTTGAAAAAGAAAGTATTATTCCACTTCCTATAAGTCCTATAGAAAAAAAATAAAAAAGTTTTCTATTCACCTCTTTATTCTTGTTAAACATATATAGCGAAAACATAAACCCCAACAGCAACATGGTGGCCCATATATTGGGGTCAAAGTAAGCACCACCAGCCCTCCATATACCGCCTAAATTCAAAATTGAAAATCCATAAGGAGAGGTTAACAGGAAATAAAAAACATATAAGATGTTTAACATCAGTGCAACTATAATCGTATTCATGGCGTTTTCTACTCTTTTAATATTATAAAAAATTGCTTGAGCAAACACATATACTGCAATTGACCGGAGCAACCAATAGCTTCTCTCATAAAATAAACTTGCGTTGCGTGCCTCAAAACCCGAAACTAAAATCATGAGCATAAAGCCAAAAAGTGCAAAGTGCGTACTTCCCAATCTATATTTTTTCTCTTTGACTATCCATAGATATAGAACATGTAAAACACCTACTAGACCGAGCGCCAAAATAGGGTGGAATCGGGATAGGGGGGATAACTCACTAAAACCTGAAAAGATCAAAAAGAAAATTAAATAAAGAAATAGATCCTCGTAAAGAAAAATTAGTAAGCTTAAGGTGATGAATAGAATCAATCCTATTGCAAGAGCAGGAGATTCATAAAACATAATGTAGACAATGAAAATTTCAAAACTTATAAGAATTGAAAGAAAGATAAAAATACTTTTGTGCTTGGAAAAAACACCAGAAAATTCACGTACAGTATCATTCATGATTTTCTATGGATACACTCGAGAAAAAGTGCACCCACTAAACTCATATACAAACCAACAATCAAACCTAGGACAGCCATCTTTTTCCTTTTGGGGAAGGACCTGATCTCGGGTAAAGATGGAAATTGTAAAACTTCTAAAGGAGATACTTCTTTATCTGCCATTATTTTTGCGTATTCATACTCAAACTCCAAGGCCTTATAGAGGGACATGTACATAGTAAGTTTTGCCCGCAATTCTTCATATTTAACACCAAGAGCGGCGGTTGTTTGCAAACCTTTTTCCAACCACTTGATGGTACTTTTTTCATTTTCTATATGTTTCAATCTATCTTCTATCAAATCAATTCGCCGTGAAATATGGTCTACAATGGGAGACCCAGGGAATAAATAACTGAGGTAATCCCTCTGAAACTCCAGATTCAACTTAGTTCTGAATAACTCTGAATAATTGCTAAGCTGTATCAAATATTCGCTATCGGGGAATATTGTCTTATACTTGACCCGATGAAGTGTAAGCTGGTTTTGAAGAAAATTAATTGTATCTTGGATTTCTTTCATCTTATACAAAAGAAACTGCCCCATTTTTGACCAGATACCATAATCAAGTCCTCTGAGTACTTCCTGAAGGTTTTCTATAATGGCCGAATTTATGTTTCTGGCAAGATTTTTATCCTTCATCTCTACAGATACCACTATTAGACCAGCTGGTGTAATTTTAACATGTACATGATCCTTTAGTTTTTCCATAGCATCTTCAAGGCTTTTCTTTTTAAAATATTCTTTAAGTTTATAATTTTTCACCACAGGCATTAGAACTCTTGGTGTTTTTAAAATCTCTGCATATAAGTGTGAGGGGGTCATAAGCGAAGGAAGAAAATAGTATTCACTTGGGACAGGCAATTTGATTCTCTCTACTTTTATAGAATCGGGAGTGAAAAATTCTAAGCGTTTGGGCATAAGTATAGCCTTGGATTTAAATCGTGCAGGAATAACAAAGGAAACAAAAATAATAAGCAAAGTAATACTAACCGTATTTACAAGGATAAAAAAACGATGTTTTAATATTATCTTTAGAAGCCCCTCGAAATTTATTTTCATTTTGTCAGAATTAATTATCTTATTTTCCTTAAAGTTGGTCAAGTTTTAATCATCTAAAAACATCACCTTAGAAAGAATAAACGAACATACATTTCGTTTATCTAGCCTGCACAGTTGATAGATGGCTAAATAAATTTTCGTATTTCAAAGAAATTGTCATTAGAGAGAACTGTCGGCTTCTTTCAGTGGAAGCCTTTTTGTATCTTTCAAATAAGCTCCTGTTTTGTAATAAGCTTACGATCGCTTTTGCTAATTTTTCAGCTTCTTTCCCCCTATTATACTCTTCCCAGATGTTATCCCACTCCAAGGGTACATACACTCCGTATTCTGCATATACAATTTCTTCCCCACTTGCATAATCGCTACTTCTACATCCTAAAATCCATGAAGCAGAAGGTGTCACGCTTATTACAGGTAATCCACAGGTCATAGCTTCGACCAATGCTAAACCAAACCCTTCGTACCGGGAAGTAAGTACAAATATGCTGGCATGCTGCATAAACTTATAGGGATTCTTTTGAAAACCAAGAAAAAAAACACTATTTTCCAGACCCAATTTTTTAGCCAGTACTTGCAATTTTTTCTTTTCCTCTCCGTCCCCGATTAAAACCAGATTTGTATCCGGTAATAATTGCTGTACCTTAGCAAAACTTCTTATTAATAGCTCCTGTCCTTTTTCAGGTATCAATCGCCCTAAATTTATTATTGTTCTCCCGGTAAAAATCTTTTGCCATTCTGGACTTATTTGTTCAAGCATTTGAGTCCTTATACCTTCAAAATCTATCGGATTCCCAATATACTTTACCTTCTCTTCATTAACCCCAAATTCTATTATAAGTTCCTTTTTGACAAAGGGCGAAACTGCTACTACACAATTCACGTTTCGAGTGATGAATTTATACAAATATTTATAAAAGCTCTTCCAATACTTGCAAAATCTCTTGACCTTTATTCTCTGACCGAGTAACGTATGGACTGAAGCTACGGAAATGATATTTTTATGAATTCTGAAAAACTTTAATAATGCCACTAAAAAATTTGGCCTCTCCATAATTCCCAATAGAAAATTTATTCTATATTTTTTTATAATCTGGCTGACAATGAAGAATTGAAATGGAAATAACAAAAGCTTGATAAGTTTACTAGCTTTACCATCTATTTTAGAAACATTTATGAGATGTATATTTGGAGGTAAATCGTAGGCGATTCCTTTTTCTAATGTAATCAAAAACACCTCGTTCCCACTCAATTTAAATCCTTTTGTGAGTAATAATGCAACTTTCTCCGCTCCCCCTCCGTAAAGAGAGGGGACTATAATAGCAATCCTTTTCTTCATTTATCCAATGCTGATATTATCAATCAGAGATTTATTTTCTTCAAACCATTCTACGGTCTTCTTAATTCCTTCTTCTATTCCTGTTTGAGGTCTCCAGTTCAGTAACTCTTCGGCTTTTTTAATATCTGCCCATGTTGCCTTTATATCTGCTTTATGAAATTCTCTGTATTTAATTTTCGCTTTTTTGTTAAGATATTTTTCTATTAGCCTAATCACATAGTTAAGCTCTACAGGAGAATTATTGCCCAGGTTTATAATGTGATAAGACCTAAGTTTCAGGGCTTCGACAGTCCCCTTAGCAATATCATCTACAAATGTAAAATCTCTCTTTTGAGTTCCATCACCATAAACTTCAATGGGTAATCCTCTTTGAATTAAATAAATAAATCTAAAAATACTCATATCAGGGCGTCCTGCAGGCCCATACACTGTAAAGTACCTAAGAATAGTAACATTGAATCCGTACAAATAATGATATACATAGCAGAGCATTTCTGCAGCTTTTTTCGAGGCAGCATAAGGAGAGATTGGTGTATTAACGGGAAGATCCTCTTTGAAAGGCATATTTTGACTCGCGTATAAACTAGAGGTAGAAGCAAGAATGAGTTTTTTAATATCATATTTTTTCATCATCTGTAAAATATTCAGTGTCCCAAGAGCATTTGTTCTCAGGTATAATTCAGGCTTTTCAATACTGCTTCTTACACCGGCCCTTGCTGCTAGATTAATGATTGCACTAAATTGATATTTTTTAAAAATAGCATCTAATTCTTCGATGTTTTCGATATCTTTTTTATAAAAAATAAAATTTTCATATTTATTTAGCAGACTAAGCCTGTATTTCTTCAATCTCACATCGTAATATGTATTTAAATTATCTATACCTACCACTTCATAGCCTTTCTTGAGTAACATTTCCACAGTTTTCCAACCAATAAACCCTGCGGCACCTGTAACTAAAACCCTCTCCATCACGTTACCTCCTTAAAGAATTTAATACACTCAAATATTCACCCACAACAATTTTTTCATCGAAATATTTTTCTACCAAATACCTGGAATTTTTACCCATTTCTTGAAGTTTAGCCCGGGATAGTTTCAAAAATGTTTCTATACCCTCCACCAGAGCTTCCACATTTCTTGGTTCTACAAGTATCCCGTTAAATTGCGGAAGTACAATTTCTCGACAACCGGGCACATTAGTGGCCAGTAGGGGTTTACCCATTGAAGCAGCTTCCAGAAGAACTCTTGAAAGTCCCTCTCTGTAAGAAGGTAAAACTACTACATCTGCTTTACAAATAAACTCTCTAACATCATCCTGAAATCCAAAATATTTTATAACTCCGGTTTTAATGTAATGCTCCAACAATTGCCTATCTATAAAACTTGGATTACCTTCATCAATTTCCCCTACTACCCAAAAATTAATATTCTGATATTTACTGTGGATCTTCTCTGCAGCTTTAACTAACTCTAAAAAACCTTTTGTCTTCAGTAATCGTCCAATAAATAAAAAAGTAAATCCGCCATTGCTACTACTATTATTTTGACAGTAATGAGGACTATAATGATTTAAATCTACTCCAGAACCGGGTACGATTTTGAATCTTCTCAGCCAGCGTGTTCCTATGATATTTACATCTTCTTTATTTTGAAAAACTACATAATCTGAAAGCTTTAAAATAAGCCTATATATAAAACGTAGAAATCTTGAAAATACACTATTGTCAAGAAATATATATCCGAGACCGGTAATGGTATTTATAACTTTAATATGATTGATTTTTGCAGAAATTGTACCGTATATATTGGCCTTTATTGTATAATGCAGTGCAAAATCAGGCTTATATTTTCTGTAGATCTTTAACAACGTAAAAAGTAATTTTACATCCGATACGGGTTTCCTGAAGTCTCTGTTGAATTCCACAGGTATAAATAGATCCGATATTTCTTCAATATTTTTCGCGTATTTATCAGGCGATGCAACAGTAATTACCTTATACCCTTTCTGCCTGAGTTTGTCGATTAATCCTCTTCTAAATCTGTAGAGGTAAGATGTGGTATTGTATAACAGTAAAACTTTATTCATTAAAATCGAGTAATTTTAAATTTCTGCGATTTACCCTCCTCAATTTTATATCGCTTCCTTGAAGAATCATCTCCACAGTATTCCAGACTCTCCCCTTTAAAAGATGTCCACCAGTTACTCCACCGTCTTTTTTACCGAGAGTCACATGAAAATGATATGGTGGATCTGTATCTTTTGTGATCAATCCGCTAACACCGAGAAGCTCAGCAGGTTCAGCCAATTTATGTATTTCATATTTTTCCCCATCAAAGTAGCCCATTTCCACATCATTTAGCATTCCAAGGGCTGTAACAACAACAGCAAGTTCTGGAAGCTCAGGGGATTCTATCAACTCCTTCACTTTATCAAGAAAATCCTCTCCATGTTCCATAATAACAACAATACTACCATCCTTTTTTTTCCACTTCATAATAACCTCCTCCTAAATTTTAAAGGAATCTACATGATTTATAAAACACTCCCTTGAAAAGCCCTTACACTACTTTTATACTAATCCACATGTTTCTAATTATCTCAGATACTCACTTTGGAACTGGGCCTGATGAAAATTTGAGGGAAAAAAGATTTTCTGATATTCTGAGAAAAAAATCCAGTGAAGTCGATAAAATCATTTTATTAGGTGACATTTTCGATTTCTGGATAGAGTATCACTATCTTATAAGAAGAGATTACTTTGATATATTATGTCTATTGTGTCAAGTGGCGAGGGAGAAAGAATTGTTTTTTCTGAGTGGGAATCACGACTTCTTCTCTCTAAATATCCTTAAACAACAAGGAATTAAAGTAATAAAGAAAAACCTTGAAATTGAGATTAATGGTAGAAAAGTATTGCTATCCCATGGGGATACTCTGTATTTCACAGGGAAAATCACCAGATTCTTAATAAGCAATGAATTGACCCAGTTCTTATTTAGACTCGTACATCCCGAACTGGGGATTTTCCTTGCAAAATCTTTTTCAAAACTATCTAGATTGAGAACCGGCAAGATGGAACCTCCAGACGATATCCCCGGATATATTACAAGACAGCTAAAACAATATGACATGGTGATCACCGGTCATTTACATTACCCCATGATAAAACTTTACCAAAATAAAATTTATGCTAATCCTGGCGAGTGGATAGTAGATTTTACATACCTAATTTTGGACAACGATTACATTGCACTTTATCAATATCCCGACGTTTTGATAAAAAAAGTTGAATACTGTAAAATAAACCCATGAAAAAAACCACTCTTATAATAATTCTTGTATCAGTGAGTGTATTTCTTTATTTTGTCATACTTTTCCCACTTACACTCCGTAGCCTAAGGCCTAAAATTGGTGTTGTTAAAATTCAGGGTGGAATATACTCTTCAGAGAAATATGTAAACTGGATAAAGAAACTAAAAGAAAATTCTCAGGTGAAAGGAATTCTTCTTGTTGTGAATTCCCCTGGTGGTGGAGTGGTGGCCTCTGACGAAATATATAATGCTCTCATGGATTTTAAGAAGACAGGAAGACCCCTTGTGGCATATTTTGGAAGTATTGCTGCTTCGGGAGGGTATTACGTTGGCTGTGCTGCCGATGTGATCGTTTCAAATCCTAACACTGTAACAGGTTCTATAGGTGTAATAGCAGAATTTCCCGTGGTGAAAAATCTTTTGAAAAAAATTGGTGTGGACTTTATTGTAATAAAATCCCGGGACAAAAAAGATCTGGGCTCTCCGTGGAGGGAAATGACCCCAGAAGAGAAAAAAATCATCAAATCACTTATTGATGAAACCTACAAAAACTTTCTTAAAATTGTGTCAGAGTCTAGAAACATTCCGATGGATTCTCTTTACAAAATTGCAGACGGAAGAATTTTTTCAGGTAGACAGGCATTGAAATACGGATTAGTGGATACCTTAGGCACTATAGATACAGCTATTGAAATCCTTAAACAAAAAGCAAAGATCAAAGGCAAGCCTATGCTTCTTGAACCTCGAAAGAGGTTTTCTCTTCTTTCCCTAATTACTGAAGAGGAAACAAAAATAAGCGACATTAAACTTGATTACAGGATGGTGCTACCATGATTGAAAGATACTTCACTCCTGAAATGAAAGAGATATTCAGCGAAGAAAATAAATACAGGAAATGGATCACTGTGGAGATAGCTGCGCTTGAGGTTCTAGAAGGAGAAGGTATTATAGAGCCAGGGGTTACACAGAAAATTAAGGAATGTCTTGAAGAGCTAAATATAAGGGAATTTACCCAGAGAGCAAAGGAGATTGAGAGAGAGGTTGAGCATGATGTTATTGCCTTTTTAATAGCTCTTGAGGAGATAGTCGGCAACGCAGGGAGATACATACATTTCGGACTCACATCTAGCGACGTTGTGGACACTGCCAATGCTCTGATTCTCAAAGAAGGAGTGGAAGTTCTACTTAAAGAGCTGGAATTATTAATTAAAGCCGTGGAGAGTAAGGCTCTGGAATACAAGGCGCAACTTATTATGGGAAGAACACACGGGGTGTATGCAGAACCTACGAGTTTAGGTCTCAAATTTCTCTATTTTTATTCAGAATTGAACCGTTGTAGAGAACGCTTAACCCGAGCTCTCTCCACCATTTCATATGGGAAAATATCAGGGGCTGTTGGAAATTATGCCTATCTATCACCTGAAGTCGAAGAGAAAATACTGGAAAGACTTGGGTTAACCCCTGAACCCATTTCTACCCAGATAATTCCACGGGATAGACATGCTTTTCTGATCACTCAGATTGCAATAACCGGAGCATCTCTGGAGCGTTTTGCCACTGAAATTAGGCTACTTCAGAGAACCGAAGTGAAAGAGCTGGAAGAACCGTTTACAAAGGGGCAGAGAGGCTCTTCGGCAATGCCTCATAAGAGGAATCCAATAAGATCTGAGAGAATATGTGGCCTAGCGAGACTTTTGAGAGGATATAGTGTTACTGCTTTAGAAAATATAGCACTTTGGCACGAGCGTGATATTTCACACTCATCAGCAGAGAGATTTATCTTCGTGGATAGTATTTCAGTACTTCATTATATGCTCAGACTTATGCGATATATAATAGAAAATCTTACTGTGAATACTGAAATTATTGTGAAAAATATGGAAAAATATGGAAAATTTTACTATTCACAGGCTTTACTTCTGGAACTTGTAAAAAAGGGGGTCCCAAGAAAGGATGCATATGCGTGGGTAAAGGAGTGTGCACACACCGCCATGGACGAGAATCTTGATTTTCAAAAAGTGGTATCAGAACATCCTGGCATTAGACAATATTTAACAAATGAAGAAATCGAGAAAGTATTCACAAAAGATTTCCTTGTTAACTTGAATAAAATCTACAAGAGATTTGGTTTAAGTTAACTTCAAATTAGGGTTAGCTCCCAGTGTAAAAGGTGATTTTTCTCCTTTCTTTAATTTAAACATACCTACAGCACCGATCATTGCAGCGTTGTCAATGGTAAACTGAGGCTCAGGGAAATAAACCTCGGAATTCCTGAACTCCTTATTAAAAACCTCCCTCAACCTTGAATTCATAGATACGCCACCAACAACGGCGAGCTTTTCGCATTTCAATTCGTCCATAGCAATTCTCGTTTTTTCAAGGAGCATATCCACAACGGCCTCTTGAAAGGATGCTGCAATATCTGAGATATGTGCTTCAATAAATTCCCTGCTCTGTTTTCTCAGGTAGTATAAAACTGCTGTTTTCAGACCACTGAAGCTGAAATCGTATCCCTTTGTACGTGCTCTCGGAAACCTAACAAAATCTTTTCTGCCCTCTCTGGCAAGTCTGTCTATATGAGGACCACCGGGATATGGCAGGCCCAGCATTTTCGCAACCTTATCAAAGGCCTCCCCTGCTGCATCATCCAGAGTCCCTCCAAGATACTTGTATCGACCATAATCCTCCATGTAAATAAGTTCAGTATGACCCCCACTCACTAGCAAAAAAAGTAGAGGTGGTGCAAGATTCTTTCTATTTAAAAAGATGGAAAATAGATGACCTTCAAGGTGATTCACGCCTATAAAGGGAAGCTGTAGTACCTGTGCAAGTGTCTTTCCAAATACAAGCCCTACAAGTAAAGAACCTATCAATCCTGGTCCATAAGTTACTGCAATACCGTCAATATCTTGGATACTAAGGGAGGCATCCTCCAAGGCTTTTCTCACCACAGGGAGTATAAGCTTCGTATGAACTCTAGAGGCAATTTCAGGAACCACCCCTCCAAAGACAGAATGCTCCACATGAGTCTTAGTCACATTGGATAGAACCTCAAAATTTTCGCCTATACAGGCTGCTGCTGTTTCATCGCAGGATGTTTCTATGGCAAGTATTTTCATCTTTTTAAGATTATCCACCTATCGATATATCCAGCCCTTTTTAATTTAATTTCTCTGTATTTTACATATTCATCTCCTGGCTGAATATCAGTATCCTTCAGTATACTGATATCACTGAATTCCAGAGAATTTCTTCTTTTTACTGTCTTAGCACTGTAATTAAATTCGTCACTGATTTCATTAAAGTTTCCGGGGTATGTTTTTAAAGTGAACCCTCTTGGGAAATAAAGTTTAATTATATGCTTCTCCATACTAAGATGATCATGGTATACGGGATACATCCTCTCTGGCTGAGCCACATCCTGAACCCCATATTTAAGCCCAGGAATTTTAAAAAGAAGGAAATCCCCTGCTTTTATTGCGTAGGAAGGAATATAATATTCGATCTTCAGACTTAGATATTTATCAAAATTTTCAAATGAATCGAATTTGAAATCCACAAGTCTTGCTCTGGGGTCGATATCCGAAATCATACGCTCAACCTCTTTCCTCAACTCCTGTGGTTTTAACCTTTTTAAACCTCTCACAGCCCTTTCGTATACACCTCTGTATTCCCTTTCTTCATTGATATACACAGTACCAACTGAATCTATCCTAACAGTTCTCCTAACAGTTACAACTTCTTGATCCGGAGGCAAGAGTGGAATTTCAACTCGCTTCAGTCCAAATACATCAAATCCAATAGTGCCTTGGTATCTAGGACTAATATATCCAAACCTCTGAAATTCATCTTCTGGATTTAAATATATGGAGTCTACCTGTACCACTGCACCAGCATAAAAGAGGGGGGTGAAGGGGGTTATATCTTCTGGCCCTCTATTTTTATCTGGTACAAGTATAAGTGTTGATTTAATACCAAGCCTTTTAAAAATAGAATAAAGCAAAAAGGCTTTATCAAATGAATTGGCAACCCTATTAGTAATTATTTCATCGGGTAGATGAGGGTAAGGAGAATAATCACTTAGAGGAATATCTACAAACCTTATCTTTTGGGTGACATAATAAAAACAACTCTTAAGAGTATCTTCCAGATTATCATTTGATTTTAGTTCCTCCTTTAGAATGGAGGGTAGTTTATCTAATCTGGAAAGGGTAAGAAGGGAATCTCTATAGCTCACTGAATCGACGCGTTGGAAGAAAATAGCAGATGGTATCACTTTGGCAAGAGGGGGCATGGAAGGTTCCTCTACCACCCCAGGCCAGTTTCTAAAAATTATTTTGTAGGCTTTCTTACCCTCTTCACTTTGCTGAGGTCCTGCTATCTCGAATTTTGCATGGGAAACAAATAGATTTATCTTCTCACCATCAGGATATTTTAAATTCACAGTTGCCTTTATAACAGGTTCTTTGTCTCCAAAATACACTCTGTAATATAGTGGATTCTCGTATGTTCTCCTTGATATAATGGAGTATTTGAAATCCAGCATATTGCCCGGCTTCGCCTCGGGCATTGCAAATTTCCTTTCATGAAGTCTATTATACAGGGAAATTCTTGCATATACGGCTGCATCCTGAATGGCTATATCCTTGATGTGATAGATGAAACCGTCCCGGGAGATAGTCCTTCCGAAATCCAGAGAAGGGATATCTAAATCTTTTTTGTAATAAAAAGTATTATTCCCTCCTTCCTCTCCTCTTTTGTTTAAAATCTTTCTAATGACTCTCTGAGAAAACCGATATTTCCCCTCCTCTGCTTCTATATCTGTAACCTTTAATATATTCACATAGCCAGCATAGGAATAGGAGGATACATCCTCCATAAGGGCATTCTTTAAAGTAGAATCGCTGATATCGTTGGTGGTTTTCCACCAGTATCCCTCCCTTCTTTTCTGTATATCAATTGCCTGAATGCTGTCCAATGGTATAGTCACAGTTTCTCCTTCTCTGGTTACAAATATCACCTGATTTTCTCGGATTTCCTTAAGCGTACCATCATATTCCTCTCCATTTCTGAGATAGAGCATGTCTCCCCGGTATGGCAGTCTCCTTACTTCCTTGACAGTAATTCTTTTGGCACAACCAGAAAGACCAAACACAAAAATTAGCATAAATATCCATGGCCTTTTCATTGTTTACCTCCTTCAAAAAGAATAGGCTGCTTTATGAAACTCTGCAGGGATTCAATCTCATCTTTATAGTCTCTGTAGTCATCTACAGGTATTATTCTATCCCACCTTCTAAACGTATCTTCAAAATTAATTGTATTGCCCTGCACTGAAAAACGAGCTGAATAGGAAGCATGTTTGCCGTTCAGGTTAACGGAATCGGGAACGAAAACCAGTTTCATAGAAATGGGAAATGTTATCTCCATATAATTCCTTATGCCCTGGGAAGTTTCGTATACTAAATCGTACTGCCTCCTTTCAAGAGAAAGCTCCGGGAATGTATATCTCTCTTCAATTTCCGGTAATTTAAAAATCAGCAAATCTCCAGATCTTTCAAGATAATTATCAATTCTGTATTCAATGAGCATCTCAAAGGGCTCAAATAAATTATTCAAATTTTTAAGTTCATACTTAATGAGCCTGGTATTGGGATGGACTCTTTTTACCATTGAATTCATTATTACATTCCGTTCCTCTTCCTTTTTACTATTCCAGAAATACCTTAGTCCTGTTTCGTAGTAACCCGTGTAAGTGGAATGAAATTTAACATAGATCCCCCCTGTAGTATCTATACTTAAAGTGTATTTATAATTTCTCATATTCTGTTCAGGAGGTGGAACGGGAATAAATTCTATCCTTTTGAGCTGAGCATTGATTGCATAAACCCCATGGTCTGCAGACCAGAAGGAAGGATAACGAGAGTAATATCCTGTGGCATCCAGGAATAGATTTGTTCCATCCCTTTTTATAATCTCAGTTATGGCATGGTTCCCATAAAAAGAGGGAATCTCCCTAACCAGCATACCAGCATCATTGGTATTAATATAAACAGGATAAGCTTTAATTCCTATAGCCCTCAAAAGGGTGGAAAACAGAATAGATTTATCTGTACAATCTCCAAATCCATTTTCCAGGGTTACCTCTGCAGGATGTCCGGAAACTCCACTAGAAGCTCCTCCTTTTATAGAAATATACCTTATCTTCTGCTGTACCCAGTAATAGATCCTGGCAATGGAATCATCTTCACTTTTTGCATCCTTCACGAGAGAATCTGCAAGCGCTTTGATTTTAGGCGTAATCTGCATTCTTCTTACCTGAAAATTGGCGTACCAGTCAAAGAGGTAATCCCAAGACTCAAGATTTGACGATACAAGTCTTGGAAGTATATCCACTGCTGGAGGCATCAGCGGCTCCTTTACAAATGGTTCAACTTTCCACGCAGTGAAATCATAGATCACACAAGTATCTGTTTCGGTGATTTTCTTCTTCACCATAGCAGCATTCAGAAGCTTGTAATTTAGTTTCATCCCCCGAGGCAAGACTATTTTATAATGTGAGTAATAAACTGGCTGCTCCCCGCCAAAGAACCACCCTGGAGTAAATACGGCTTTATTCCAAGGATTGAAAATATGCACTTCATAAATGTACTCCACTATGTCTCCAGGGGAAACCTCTGGAAAATTAAAGGTCAGTGTTTTTCCTTGCTGAAAGTATACAAATTGGCTTCTGGGTTTACTAATTTTAAAATTCCGGGGATTAACCTCTATGGTTCTCCCATCCGGTTTTATGGTCCTTGCCATTATAATCCGAACGTTCTCCAGTTCATCGTTAAAATATAAAGAAAATCTTGCCCAGCTCATCGTCTCATTGGAAAGGATAAGTCCCTGAAAGTGATACCGGTAGGTTCTTGTACTGTCTTTATGGAAAATATTTATACCATCATCCAGGAGAACAATGCCCTGGGCATTTGGGAATATCTTCCTTGCCCTTTCTGAGTCTCTGAGTATTTTCTTTACATCGGAAGAAATCTCCAATTTCTTTGCTCCCCTTTCCTCTTCCTCAAATACAATTCTCCTCACTGAATCCCTTGCTATTTCTCCTCCATCAAATATAATCTTATCATCTCTATAATCAATCTTCTTGGTATTTATAACCCTTCCATACCTGAGCTCAATTCTATGACCATCTACTAATCCTGTAAAGAACAAAAGAAACAATATTATAAAACGCCTCATTATTTTACCTCCTGAAATTTACACAATTTTAACCCTCATATAACGAACTAACAAACTACTTTTAAAGCCTTTTAATTATACCGTAGATATCACTTCCAAAATGAAAAAGTAATGGTGGTTCATCTTCCCACATATTTTTGAAATATCTGCTATCAGCTTCAGCGTGTATAATCTTACCTGTAATAATGTAGTGATCCCCTGCTTCAAAATATACATGAAGCTGACATTCCAGATATGCGACACTATTTGAGACTCTGGGGGCAGATATCCTCTTAGAATCCTCCAACTCGATATGGAACTTACTGATTTTGTCTACTTCCCAACCGGAAATAGACCCACATTTTTTCACAATCTCTTTTTGTTGAATTTGTGGGATATTAACCACAAATTCTTTGGTTTTAAGTATATTATGTGTGGTTTTGTGCCTTGTTTGTAGGGCAACAGCAACTAAGGGAGGGTCAATGGATACAGGCATGATCCATGCTACTGTACAGATATTCGCCCTATTATTATCATCTATACTTGAGATCAAAGCTACAAGTTTGGGATGGATAATTCTGTAATTATATTTTTTCACTTCCTTAAACATCTCTTTCCCTCCTATTTTCCAATACAAAAATCTTTGAAAATTGAATTGAGTATTTCCTCTGGTATGTTCTCTATACCGAATATCTCATTTAGTTTTCTGAGGCTCATACTTACATGAAAGGATATGAGGTCAAGTGGTATTTCTCCAAGACCTTGGATTGCGGATGCAATTTCTTGACCTGCTTCTAGAAGTAAAGCTCGTTCTCTCTGGGATAGGGCAAATTCACCCCCCACTTCTACATTTTGATGGATATCTTCCCTTATCCCCGTTTCGAGTTCTTCCAGTCCCTCGCCTGTAATACAGGAAATCAGGTAAGTTTTGAATCTATCGGCATTTTTTAGTTTTGAAAGATCCACTTTGATCCCAAGGTCTATCTTATTAAGTACCAGAATTCTTTCACCCTCCAAAAGATTCCACAGATTAATATCATCCTCATCGATTTCCTGTGATGCATCAATTACAAAAAGAACTAAATGCGCCGATGTTGCAACCCTTTTAGCTCGTTCTATACCTATGCTTTCAATTAATTCCCTTGTCTCTCTTATCCCTGCAGTGTCATGAAGCTTTACAGGTACACCCTCTATTATTATCTCTTCGGATATAACATCCCTTGTAGTTCCTGCATAGGGTGTAACAATAGCCCTCTCATATCTAAGGAGTTTGTTGAAGAGTGTGGATTTCCCCACATTAGGCTTACCTACTATGGCAATTTCTATACCCTCAAAATAGAGGGCTCCTCTTTCTCCCTCCTCCACATATTTATCAATCAGATTTTTAACATATATAAGCTCTTCTTTGAGTTTTGTCTCATTAAGAGGCGGCACGTCTTCCTCAAACTCCACTCTTGCTTCTATTTCCTTCAGAAGATAAAGAAGCTTATCTCTGAGTTCCTCTAGTCTTCTTGAAAGTTTTCCTCTTAATTTTTCCAGAGCAATTCTGACACCTCTTCTGGACCTTGCTTCTATCAAATCCAATACAGATCTGGCCTGTATGAGATCTAGCTTACCATTGAGAAAAGCACGCTTAGTGAACTCTCCAGGCTCAGCCAATCTTGCCCCCTGTTTAATAAGCAATTCTAATATTAGCTTGGGTACTAAACGCCCTCCGTGAACGGATATTTCAACAACGTCTTCTCCTGTATAGGAGTGTGGAGCTTTCATAAAGGAGATAACTGCTTCGTCCAAGATTTCATCTTTATCTGGGTCCTTTATAAAAGAATGAAATAAAGTATTGGGCTTAAATTTTTCTGCTTTAACTGAAGGATAAAGAATTTTAGCAACAATATTTACTGCATCAGGGCCACTCACCCTGATTACTGCAATTCCCCCTATACCTGGGGGTGTGGATATTGCACATATAGTGTCTCTCACTACTTGGGTGCTATGACAAGGACCTGGTTTTCGCCCTTGCCAGTAGTATAATATCTAATACCTTTTTCCTTTCTTAATGCTTCTTTCACTATTCTCAAATCTTCTTCAGGAAGAGGGTCAAATCTCATTTCTCTACCCATTTCCTTAACTCTTTTTGCCACAGCAATGGCTTTGTTAATCAGGAAACGCTTCTTTCTCTCCTTATATCCACCAATATCAAGGATTATATTCACCTGGGGATTTCTCCTTTTTATAAGAAGATTCAAAAGATAACCAAACTGTTCCAGTGTTCTTCCCCCCCTTCCTATAAGTAGTTTGTCGTAACCTGCTCTTGGTGTTAGATTTACATAATATTTATTACCCCGCGGAATTACATCTATTTCTACAGTGGTTCCAAGAAAATTAAAAAACTTCTTTATAGTTTCTTCAATCAGATCAAGTTCTTCAAGCTTAAGAAAAATGCGAACCTTTGCGGGCCTATCACCAAGCCCATCATTTAAAACAATAAATCTCAATTTTTCTTTATCAATACCTGTTTCTTCCATAGCTTTTTCAATCGCTTCTTCTACTGTCTTAGCTTCCACATCTACAAAACGCTTTTCAGTCATGTCTTACCTCCAGTCTCTTGATTAAAAGCATCTCCAAAACGCCCAAAACATTAAACGTAAGCCAGTAAAGAACAATCCCCGAAGGGAATGAAAGAAATATCAAAGTCAGAAATATGGGCATAAAATAGGCAAACATTTTACTCTGGGGATCCTTCGCGGTCCCCTGAACTCTTGATAGTAAGATGCTTGTCAGGCCCATTAAAATTGGCAAGATATAGTACGGGTCTTTGGCAGAAAGGTCCTTTATCCAGAATATAAAGGGTGCACCTCTTAAATCAATAGTTGTTCGTAAGATCTGATAAAGGGCCCAGAATATAGGCAATTGAACAATAAGGGTAAGACATCCTGAAAATGGATTAACCTTGTATTTTTTATAAAGCTCCATCATCTCTTTCTGGAGTTTCTGAGGATCATTTTTATATATCTTCTGTAAGGCATCGATTTTGGGTTTTAGCTCCTGCATTCTTTTCATAGAAGATATGCTTTTTCTGGAAAGAGGGAAGAAAACTATTTTCATCATGAGAGCAAATATAACAAGAATCCACCCGTAGTTGGGAATAAAAGAATGTAAAAATCTCAAAAGATACAGTATACCCATGGAAAATGGACGAAAGAGGAAGAAGCCAAATTCGTAGACAGATGAGAGATCATAACCAATTTTCTTTAAAATGAAATAATCTATGGGACCCACATAAATCTTAAATTCTTTCTTTAAAGCTGGAGTGGAAAAGGTAATGGCTTCTGGTTTGCTCTGGAACTCAACCACTCCCTCCTTAGTAGTAGGAATAGTAGCAAATAGAAAATACTTTGTTCTAACTCCAAACCACCTTAAATTGTCCAAGGGGTATTTTTTAATCTCTTTTAATTTTTTGATGGAGATTTTTTTAAGTTTATCATTCTTTAAAAGAAAGCTATAGTATCTCTCTTCTTCTTTCCTGCTCTTTTCCGTAAAGTTGAGTCCTCCTGCTGAAACCAAAAGAGACGGTTTTTTACTCTCAACAGTAAGCCCCACAAGCATGGAGCTGGGGTCAAATACATATCTTTTAATAGTAGAATCAACGGTATCTGTTAACACGAGCTCCACAATCTGGTCAACTTTGATGGTGTCAGAACCAGCAAACTCAAAAAACTTATCAGGTGAATAAAGGAGTGCCCCGCCTTTTTTAACCAGATTGACGGGATTTCCCTCACTGGTTTTATATTTTTTTAAATGGAAAGAAACTATTGCTCCACCTTTTTTTGATATTTTGGCAATATATAGCGGAGTTTCAACAAAAATTGTACTGTCAAGACCTTCAATGAGGGGCCTTTCTGTTGTTACCGTGGGGACGGCTTTCTCTTCCACTGGCCTTTTTTCGGGAATTTGTTGAACTTTTGGTTTAAAGATAAATAACTGCCAGATGACAAGGAAGAGAAAGATTAAAACAGTTGCTATAAGTATGTTTTTTGTACCGGTACCTTCCATGATCTACCTCACCGGGTCATATCCCCCTTTTGAGAAGGGATTGCACCTCAATATTCTCCATAAACTTATTATCCCGCCTTTTAATACACCGTATTTTTCAATAGCTTCTACAGAATAATTGCTACATGTTGGGTAAAATCTACAAGTTCTGGGTAAAGATGGAGATATAGCCTTCTGGTAGAATTTTATAAGTGAAATTACCAAGATCTTCAGGATTTCGCTAACTTTTTCAAAGAATCCATCATTACCCTTTGCATTTTTTTGAAATCCATATCTTTCGCTTCTTCCAAGCCAATAAATACCCACCATCCTACGGGTATACTCTCCATGTTTAAGCGTATTATTTCTCTTATTCTCCTTTTTATTCTGTTTCTTAAGGGTTTGCATTTTATCTTTTTCTTTACTGTAAACCCAAACTTCCTTTGCTCTCCTTCCAGGTAACATATTATACAAAATCTTGTTTTTAAACATTTCCCCTCTTTTATAACTCTGTTGAAATCTATATTTTTCAGAGTTTCCAGTCTCAAACCGCAAGCCTTGTCCTTCCTTTCTTTCTTCTCCTGGCAATAATCCTTCTACCCGCCTTGGTTCTCATCCTAACACGAAAACCGTGGGTTCTTTTTCTTTTGGTTCTTGATGGTTGATAAGTCCTTTTCATCTCACATCCTCCCTAACTTTTCTTTTGAATACCAAGACATGAAGAGCTAGAAAAATCCCGCTCAAACCCAAAGAAAGCAGAAAGCTCAGTTTCCAATTAATGTCCAGAATAACAAACAGAATCCCGTAAAAGAACCCGAGACCTAAATATAGCAAATACCACTTCTCCAGTATAAGGTGCAAAAAAAAGAAAAGCACCGTTAAACCGAGAAAGAAAAGAATATAAATCATATCCTATAAAAATGGGCGATGGAGGATTCGAACCTCCGACCTTCGCGATGTCAACGCGACGCTCTAACCAACGCTGAGCTAATCGCCCATTTGTAGTTATATATTTTAAGGGGTTGTATAACGAATTTCAACCTACCCTAATATTTGATTTCGGTTCTCAAATTGCATATAATTTTTCCACTGCCGGAGTGGCGGAACTGGAAGACGCGGCGGATTCAAAATCCGCTGGAGGCAACTCCGTGAGGGTTCGACTCCCTCCTCCGGCACTAAAACTTATGTGTGGGATAGTCGGTTACATAGGCAATAAAGATGTAGACTCTGTAATCCTGGTTGGTCTGGAGAAGTTGGAATATCGAGGCTATGATTCAGCGGGACTTGCAGCTATTCATAATGGGAGGCTTGTCGTACGAAAAAAAGCAGGGCGTATCAAAGATCTTTACTCTCTGGTAAATGGATTAGTATTCAATGGTCATGTGGGTGTAGGGCATACCAGATGGGCCACCCATGGTAGAGTAAACGATATTAATGCCCATCCTCATACTGACTGCAAGGATCAGATAGCGGTTGCCCATAATGGTATCATTGAAAATTTTAAAGAGCTCAGAGAAGAGCTGGAAAGGAAAGGCCATAAATTCCTTTCGGAGACAGACAGTGAAGTTATTCCCCATCTCATAGAGGAATATTATTCAGGGTCCCTCATAGATGCTATTCTGAAGACAGTGAAAAGATTAAAGGGCTCATTCGCTCTTGTAGTTGTGTCCTCGCTGGAACCTGATAAACTTATAGGAGTAAGAATGGAGAGTCCCCTTATTGTTGGCATAGGGAAAGGTGAGATGCTTTTATCCTCTGACATTCCTGCTATTCTCTCCCATACGAAAGATGTAATTCCCCTTGAAAACGGAGAAATTGTGATAATAACAAAAGATTCTCACAAAATTGTTGATTTTGAAGGAAATCCTATCGAAAAATCACCAAGAAGAGTAGAATGGATAGAAGATATGATAAGCAAGGGGGATTATCCCCATTTCATGCTCAAAGAGATTCATGAGCAACCAGAAGTCCTGGAAAGAAATCTTAAAACCTATATACGGGGGGATGAATTCACACTACTCAAGGATTTTAACCTTAGAAGACTGCTTTTAACAAAAGAAAGGATCTTTATACAGGCATCCGGCACTTCCCTTCATGCAGGGCTAGTGGGGAAATATCTCCTCGAGAAAATAGCAAAAATTCAAACAGATGTGGATTATTCCTCTGAATTTAGATACAGGGAACCTGTGCTATCCAAAGATACACTGATCATAGCTATAAGTCAGTCAGGAGAAACGGCTGATACTCTTGCAGGTGTTAGGCTGGCCAAAGAAAATGGCCTTGAAGTCCTTTCCATTGTTAATGTTAAGGAAAGCTCAATAGCGAGAGAATCTGATTATGTAATTTATATCAATGCAGGTCCTGAGATTGGGGTGGCATCAACCAAAGCTTATACTGCACAGATTTTAATACTTCTGTTACTTTCCTTGGAAGTGGCCTCACTAAAGGGGTATCTTAGTGACGAAGATTTCAGAAAAGAAAGGGAGGAACTCCAGCAACTACCAGATATAATACGCAAAGTTTTAAAACTGGAGCCCAAGATAAAAAAGGTCGGGCAGAAATACAAAGAAGCCAGCAATTTTCTCTTTTTAGGTAGAGGTATCAATTTTCCCACTGCACTTGAAGGAGCGTTGAAACTCAAAGAAATCTCCTACATCCACGCGATGGGATATGCAGCTGGTGAGATGAAGCATGGACCCATAGCTCTTATTGATCCGGACCTTCCTGTGGTATTTATTAATCCTAAGACATCGGTATATGAGAAAGCCCTGAACAATCTGATTGAAGTCAGCTCCAGAGGCGGAAAGATTATATCTATCGCGACAGAAAATGATAAAAAAATGGCAGAATTTAGTGATACCATTTTTTACATTCCCGAAATAAGTGAGAAACTAACACCCTTGGTTTCTATAATTCCATTACAACTTCTTGCCTATCATATTGCTGTATTGAGAGGATGCGATGTTGATAAACCCAGAAATCTTGCAAAAAGTGTGACGGTGGAATAATGCTTTACAGTATGACAGGCTACGGTGAAGCAAGCTTCGAATTCAGGGGGTTTACTTTTAAAATAGAGTTAACCTCCCTCAACAGCAGGTTTCTTGATGTCATATTCTCCATGTCAGATCTCCCTGAAAAATACCAGATAAATGTGAAAAAAATCCTCGAGAAATATTTCAGGAGAGGTAGAATCACAGTTAGAGTTAAATACAAAATACATACAGAAAGTGGATACAAAGAATTTAAACTGGACACGGTAAAGAATATTGTGGATTACCTTGAAAAAAATTTAAAATTCAGAAAGATCTCTCTTTCACTTGATCTGGGAACCATCCTTAAACTTTCCCAATTTAAACCCTTTGAAGAGCTTGATTCTCAGGAATTCAGAAAAAACTTCATGAATTCTCTTGAAAAAGCTGCCCTATGTTTATCTAAATCTAGGGAAAATGAGGGATTAAAAATTGAAAAGATATTTTTTAAAAAACTGGATTTATTGGAAAGGGAGATACAGTCCATAAAAGACTTAAAGAACAGAGAAAAGGATGAAAGATTGAAAAGGTTGGTAAAGACCGGGACTCAGGAGGATGAAATAAGCACCCTCTTGGCAAAAATGGATATTACAGAAGAAGTAGACAGATTTCGCTCTCATCTTGGCTATTTTAAAAGAGTGTTGAAAAGCAAAAAAAGAGCCAAGGGCAGAGAACTGGAATTTATTATTCAGGAGATGCAGAGAGAGCTCACCACCATCTCTCAAAAAAGCACTTCTATAAAAATAATCAAAAAGACGATTAAATTGAGAAATATTGTTGAACAATTAAAGGAACAGGTGAGGAATATAGAATGAAACATAAACCTTTTGTAATTGTGGTATCAGCACCTTCTGGTACGGGAAAGACAACTGTGCTAAATTATTTAAAGACACTCGATAATAATTTATTTTACTCTGTATCAGCGACCTCTAGAGCAAAAAGGCCAGGAGAAGTGGATGGCAGAGATTACATTTTTGTATCGCGACAGAAATTTGAGAGATGGATAGAACAGGGAGAACTTCTTGAATGGGCTGAGGTCTACGGTGAATATTATGGAACACCCAGAAAACCGGTTAGGGATGCTCTTTCCCGGGGAATGGATATAATTATGGATCTGGATGTCCAAGGAAAGCGCAGCCTAGAAAGAGAATTTAAGGATGATCTAGTTTCTATATTCCTCTTGCCACCGGATCTTGCAGTACTCAAACAAAGGTTAATCTCCCGAGGAGCTGAAGACGAAGAAAAGTTGAAATTGAGACTTGCCCTTGCAGAGTCAGAATTACGATGGGCTTACGAATATGAATACTGGGTAATAAATGACGATGTGGAAAAAGCAGCAAATAGAATTCTTTCAATAATAAATGCTGAAAGGATGCGACAAAAGAGGGTAATTTATAAAGATCTCAAGAAATAACCTTTTTCCAGAGTTTAACAAAGCCCTCGCTGTCCGATGTTATAAAATAGTATCGCTTAGGGAAGAATGTTATACCCGTTGCCTTTGTCTGAAGGTCCATTTCCCCACTCTTTTCTCCCGTGTGGATATTATAGATATATAAATGATCCCCTGCTGTAATATAAACTTCTTCCTCATCAGGGCATATATCCATTCCAGTGAAATCTCCCTTTGCCTCAATTTTAATTTTGGCCCTTGTCCCAAAATCTGGAAAACTCCATATATTTAAGAACCTATCAGTTCCTAGGGAAAAAAGAAATTTCCCTGAAGATGAAAATTTCACAAATCTGACCCATCCCTCATGAGCCTTGAATTTCTTTAGTATGGACCAGTTCTTGGTATCCCACACTATAACCTGTGAATCCATTCCTCCTGTGACCAGTATATCGCCATGGGGAGAGTAGTCCAGTGAGAGTATCCAAGCTGTATGCTCCCTCAGTGATGTAACTTTTTTCCAGGTATCAATATTCCAGACAAAGATGAGATTGTCAGTCCCACCTGAAATGACGAGCTTTGAATTTCTGGAAAATACAAAATCTTCGATTTCCTCCGTATGGGCAGCTATGGATTTAGAAAGTACCCATGTCCCCATTTGCCAGAATTTTAGGAGCCCCTCTCTTGTCGATATACCTATAAACTTGGAATTTGGGGATATGTGGAGGTCTGTAATCAAATCATCATCAGGAACACCTCTAATAGCAATTAGTCTCCTCCATTCTCTGGTATCAAAAATTTTCATAATACCATCTTTCCCTGCAGTAATCATATAATCACCCTTTGGGGAAAATATGGCCTTCTGCACCGCCACAGGGTGAGCCTTAAGTCTTCCTACAAGTTTAATATTGGTACCGACCTGAAGGGATGACAACTTAGTGAGCCTGGTTCTGAGTGTGGAAGCCTTACTGGTGGAAGAGGATGATTTTGCATACTCCCGATGTTTTCTTCTCTTAATTTCTTCATCTATAATTTTTTTCAGAAATTCTTTGGAAATACCCAGCTTTTCCCCCATCTGTATGATCTTCTTTACTTCTTTATCTCTAATAGAACCCTTTATTGGATCTATGGCAACTTCCCTCAGAGTTTGCATCTTCTCAAGAATTTCTACAAATTTCAGAGCCTCGTCCGCGTTTTTGAATCTTGAAGGTGGTTTTTGAGCAGTCAATTTCACCACAAATTCTTTAAACTCTGGGGTAACATCTGAGAGCACTGAATAATCGATTTTTCCTGTTTCTTCATTCCTGAATTTTTTAGAAGGAAGTCCTGTAATCAACTCTATTGCGACAACGCCAAGCGAATATAAATCGCTGGTAATATGGGTATTCCCCGCCTTTTGTTCAGGTGCAGCATACCCCGTGGTGTATATAACAATCTCTTTTTCAGGTGAAGAGGGCATATACTCCTTAACTGCTCCAAAGTCCACCAGAAAAATTCTATCATTTTCACCAAGTATAATATTTTCTGGTTTTATATCTCTATGAATTAAAGGGGGATCGAGCTTTTCAAGATAGGATAGTATATCAAGGACACTTTTCACAACTATTATTACTTCCCGCTCGGGAAGTTTGTGTTTTTCCAATAAAATCTGCCTCAAATTTTTCCCCTCAGCATAATCCTGAACTAGGTAAGTTCTCCCTTCGCTGTCTTTAAAAAACCCGTGTATCTTAGGAATTAGAGGATGATTCAATTTTGCCAGTATCATCCCTTCTTTCTTAAAGAAATCCCTGTCCTTTGCTGCATGTCCTGTAAACTCTTTAAGCACCACTTTCTTCCCAAATAGCTGAAGGTCCTCTGCCAGATATGTTTTGCCAAACCCTCCAAACCCTATCATTTTAAGAAGCTTATATCTCTTTGAAATTACCACAGGACCTTCTTGAAGGGGGTTCCCGCACTTTCTGCAGAATTTCTCATCAGGAGGGTTGGGGTGTCCACAAATTTTGCAGATTACTTCTTTAAATTCATGTCCACAGAAAGAACAATATTTTGCATTATCTGGGTTTTCTCTGCCACATTCTGGACACTTTTTCATTCTTCGGGTTCTCCTATTAAATCTGTCTTTTTCACTTTGAGAAGTAGTGCTGTTACATTGTCCCTTGTTTTTCTCCCCAACGCCATCTGCAGTAATCTGTTAACTTTACTCTCAATAGAACCTTCCGAGACTACAATCTGAAGGATTTCCTCTTCTGAAACCACATCGGTCAATCCATCGGATGCCATAAGGAGATAAAATTCCGATGACCTTTGCTCTATTCGTCCCTTATGTATATCTATGCTGCTGGAAGGTCTGATACCAACAGCCTGGCTCACCGCTTTGGCTATTCTCTGTGATACATCTCTGTGAGAAATTTCCCTTATCCCAGATCCCTCTATCATATAAATAGGGGAATCTCCTACATTAAACCATGCTATCTCATCATTGATAATAAGAACTCCAGCCACCGTGCCTCCCATTTTTTCTCTTGCTTCTTTCCTTTCGGTATTCCTTGCGTAGACTATATTATTGACCACATACACTGTTTTTTCAATTTCCTCTAAATTTATACGGTTTTCCGATACCATCTGCTTCACTAGTTCTCTTTCAATTAAATCAATTATCAATTTCGATGCAATATCACCCTTTTCATGTCCTCCAAGACCGTCACTCAAGACAAAAAGACCTTTAAAGAGATTCAGTTTTGAGTCCTTAAAAGACTTTACACAATTGTATGTGGTGATTAAAAACGAATCTTCATTGATACTCCTCAGGGGCCCTTTATCAGACATACCAAAATATTCCACCTGTATCTCCCTGTGATGATTCCGGAGTTCCTTAAGCCAGTTAATTATTTCCTCGAGGGTCTGTGTTTCTTTAATTATTCTTGGTTTTTCTCTTTCCCATAGAGAGTCAGTAGCTCCTGTAAGATGAGTGATCAATTCCTTCGCCCAATCAATAGGGGGCTCAAAGAAGGCAGATGATTCTGCCCTGAGGGAGATGTAAGGTTTGAGATTCTCAGAAACATAAAACTCATCAAGATTATTATATACATAAAACTTACCTTTATTAAGAGTATTGAACAGATCCACCAGAAATTCGAGCTTTTTAACGTCATCTAATTTGCTCCACAACTCATCCAATGGCATAAGCCCTTCCTGTATTTTCAACACAGGTAATATTCCACTTTCAGTTTCTATAGTGTCATAAAGCAGCAGATAATTCATATAAAATCTGGACACGTCATCTTCAGTAAGAGTACGAGTAAGGTTGGGATTCACTTCTTCAATAATAATTGTAGGGCTATCAGAGATGAGTTTATATTTTTTGTCCTTTATTAAAGGAAGCTCAGGTTGAGGAGGTATTACGTACCTGCTTTTGAGTTCTGCTCCACAGTATGGACATTTTTCCTCACTTATACGGACAACATTTCCACATTTTTTACAGAAAAAAGTATCAAGATCAAACCCACAACGTACACAAAATTTGGATTCCGGGGGGTTTAATGTGTTACATCTGGGACATCTAAGAATCCTCTCCATGGTCTTCTATAAGAAAAATAAACTCCAGTTTTTTGCTAAAACTCACCTTGTCCCCATTTTTTAAGGTTTTAGGCTTGTGAGGTTGTAATCTTTTACCGTTTACATAAGTTCCGTTTGTACTTTCTAAGTCTTCAAGCGTAATCTCACCGGTTATTTTATTTATAACAAGAGCAGCATGTAAACGCGATACAGTATGCGAATTGGGGAAATCTGTGAGGTCAATATCAGGATTTGAATTGGCACTTTTGCGCCCTATTACAAATCTCAATATATCCTCTTCTTTATCAGGCAGAGGAATAGTTTTGTTGCTTCCTTTGTGGAAGAGTTTGTATTTGCTGGGAATTTGTTCTATAGTCTCTTCTAAGGGAGCACCACATATACTGCAAAACTTTGCACCAGGGGGATTCCAGTGGCCAAAAGGACAAAAAACCCCCTCCTCAAAACTTGGTAACTCCTGAGAAAAAATATCCATGGAAGCCAAACATCTTTCACAGAATACTACTCCTTCTCTGTTTTCGTATCCACAAATAGGACACCTCATTCTTCCATCACCATCTTGGTCTGGACCTTGGTCTTCAATCTCAGGTCCTCAGAAATAGTTCCTTCCTCTTTTATCTTTTCTATATTTTCTTCTATTAGACCCTTCAGCTCTTCATCCTCAAGTTTCATGACAGTGTGCTCCATGGTTTGCAAAACCGTAAGCGCTTCGTTAGGTTTATTTTCTTCAAGAAGCGATTCTACTATCTGCTGCTGGAGATAAACACTTACTCGATCAATAACCTCCCTGACTTCTTGGTTTATTTGTGGAGAGTATAGCTCTGTGGCTTCAATAATCAATGTATGGGATTCAGTATTAGACGTTTTTCCATTCAGGTCCTTATATTGAAGAGTCATTTCTGCTACTTTATTTATATAGGGATGAGGGGGTGCTTTTAGAAACATGTGGAGTAGAACAAGTTTTTCACTGTTCCTGGACATGTTTCCAACTTCAAACTCCCATTCTTCCCCATTCCAGAGAGGTTCAACACGCTGTATTTGCGGAGTAACCACAAACCCTGGATTTAACTCTGAAAACCTTGCTATGGGAGTAAGTTTCACCTTGAGGACAAGGTCTTTAAAAGCAATATTTTTAAGCATTTGAAGTTCTTTCTTAAATCTTTCCCTTAAATCTTCGGGATTCTCTAAATAGAACATTCTACCTGAAGAAAGGTCTGCAATTTTTTCCAGAAGAGTAGGGTCCCAATATTTTCCGAGACCCAATGCAGTTATAGAAATACTTCTCTTCCTTGCTTCCTTTGCTAAATACAGACATTTTTCATCATCTCCATGTTCATTCTTACCATCTGTGAGAAGAATTAACCAATTTACATACTCCTTTTCTTTAAAAACTTCAATCTGTTCTATCCCCTTCTCCAAGCCCTCATCTATGCATGTCCCACCCAGAGCATCTATCTCTTCAATTCTATTTTTAATTTCCTTTTTCCTATCCAAAGGACTATTGGATATCAACACCCTTGCTTCACTGTCAAAAAGGATCACACTGACTCTATCCTCTTCTTCCATTAAATCCACCACATCCTTAACCGCCCTCTTGAGATTTTCTATGGGTGCTCCATCCATGGATCCGCTTTTATCCAACACAAAACAGAGATTCAATTTTGTCCTTGGAACCTCCACCTCTGATTGAAGGCGCAAGAGCACAAATCGTTGCTCCTCATTGGAAACATTTTTAGGAATAGTCTGATTATCAAAGTAATAACTGACTTTTATCATATAATGTAATTATAAATTATTTTACTAATTTGTCAAGCATTCACGAGCATTATGGATTTTGAATAGCGCAATGGCAGTAGCCGAAGCGACATTTAAAGAATTAACCTTCCCAAACATGGGGATTGATACTATTTCGTGGGAATCCTTTAAAATTGATGGCGAAATTCCTTTACCCTCAGAGCCTATAACAAGGGCTAGGGGAAAGTTAAAAGTTACATTATTGATATCGGACCCACCTCTTTCGAGAGAATAAATCCATATCCCCTCCTCTTTAATCAATCTTATGAAATTCAGTATGTTTTTAACTACCGAGAGCTTTAAATGAAATATGGCGCCCTGAGAAGCTCTAATCACAGTTTCAGTTATACCTGCACTTCTCAAAGCCGGAATTATAACTCCATGAACACCAAAAACTTCAGCGCTTCTTATTATGTTACCTAGATTCTGTGGGTCTTCAACATGATTTATAATAAGTAAGACTTCTTTATTATTGATGAGGCCCTTAATAAGTTCATGTGGGTCCCAGAATTCTATATCTCTTATAATGGCTATAATTCCTTGATGCTGTTTTCTTCCCGAGAGTTTATCCAGTTTTCTCTTCTCCACGTGAATCACAGGTGCTGAGCAGTCCTGGATAACTTGATAAAGCTCTTTTGGAAGATGAGTTTTCTTTGCTATGAGAATTTTCTCAATCCTCTGAGGAGAACTTTTTAACAGTTCAAGAACCGGATTTTTCCCGTAAACTATCATTTCACAAAAATTATAAAGGATTAACTTGAAAATTCGCAACCGAAACTAAAAAATCCAGAGAGACGGAGGGAAGATATGAAAGTAATAAGAGCCGGCACATTACTTACAATGAGAAATAATAAAGTCCTGGAAGATATAAATATTGTAATAGAAGGAGATAAAATTGTTGAAATTAAAGGGGGACCTCCACCTGATGCAGATGAGGTAATAGATGCACGAGATCACTATGTCGTGCCATCTTTCTATGATGCTCATACTCACATTGGTATAGCAGAAGAAGGGGCTGGATTTGATTACTATGATATAAATGAAGCTACCGATCCTGCTACACCTGGACTTCAAGGAAAGGATGCTATATATCCAGGTGATATAGGT